>Ga0302325_10004568_pt1 | contig 31915 bp, 23 predicted proteins | sample Palsa_T0_2_FD_201948 | JGI IMG/M metagenome (GOLD analysis project Ga0302325, IMG submission 201948) | Peat permafrost microbial communities from Stordalen Mire near Abisko, Sweden - Palsa_T0_2 | ecosystem: Environmental > Terrestrial > Soil > Palsa > Peat permafrost | place: Sweden: Abisko... | reverse complement strand
CGGCCGGCACGGGCTGGGCGAAATCGCTTTGGAACGTGCTGCTGGGTCCGTGGTCGTGCGGTTCGGCGATCGTCCTGCACGAGGGCGGATTCGAGCCGGCCGAACGCATGGATCTCATCCGCGACCTAGGCGTGACCGTGCTCTGCCAAGCGCCGACCGAGTATCGTCTCGAAGCGAAGCTCGAGCACCTCGGCGAGCGCTGGAAGCTGCCGGCGCTGCGCCACTGCGTGTCGGCGGGCGAACCGCTCAATCCCGAAGTGCTCGTACGCTGGAAGGATGCATTCGGGCTGACGATCCTCGACGGTTACGGGCAGACCGAGAACTCGCTGCTGGTGGCAAATGTCCCCGGTACCGACGTGCGACCGGGTTCGATGGGGAAGCCGACGCCCGGTCACGACGTCGATGTGGTCGACGCGCAGGGCAATCCGAGCGAACCCGGGGACGTCGGCGACATCGGCCTGCGGGGCGCGCCGCCTACGCTTTTCCGCGGTTACTACAAGAGCGACGCCGAGACCAAAGCGACCCGCCGCGGCGATTGGTACTTGACGGGCGACCGCGCCCAAAAGGATGACGACGGGTATTTCTGGTTCGTCGGCCGTGCCGACGACGTCATCTCGTCGGGGGCGTATCGCATCGGCCCCTTCGAGGTCGAGAGCGCGCTGCTGGAGCATCCGGCGGTGCTCGAGTCGGCCGTCGTGGGCAGCCCGGACGCCGACCGCGGCAACGTGGTGAAGGCCTTCATAGTCGTGCGGGCCGGTTACTGCGCGGACGAGGCGCTGGTCAAGGAGCTGCAGGAGCACTGCAAGCGGGTAACGGCTCCCTACAAGTATCCGCGTGAGATCGAATTCGTGCCGGAGCTGCCAAAGACGCGGTCGGGGAAGATTCGCCGGGTCGAACTGCGCCAGCTGGAGCTGCAGCGGAAAGGCGCCACCGCCGCCTCGGGCTACGTCTAGCGTGCGATCTTTGGGCGGCTGCGACTTCTTGCGGCGTCGAGAGTAAATCGACCGGATGCAACAGCCGCCGAGAGATTCGGACCCGAACGCTTTCACGCAACCGATGCCGGTGAGCCGGCCGCCGCAGCCGCCGCTGGGAGGCGGCGCTCCGCCGGGCGCCGGCCCTCCGCCCGGAGGCCGCCCGGCGCCCTACGACCATCGCTTCGGAAACGTACCGTCGTACCTGCTCGCACGCCTTCTGGCGTTCATCGTGGACATCGGCGGGATCGGCTTCGTTCTCGCGGCGTTCGGCTACGACGCCTTCGAACGCGGCTTGATCGTGTTTGCGACCCGCGATCAACGGGGTTTTGGATGGCTCGCCCTTGCGGCTCTAGCCTTGGCACTCGGGGTCAAATTCGTCTTTGAAGCACTGGCGGGAACGACCGTCGGAAAGCTCATTTTTGGCTTGCACCTGCGCACCGGACGCGGGGGGCATGCCGGCATCGGGCGCGCTTTCGTACGCAACCTCCTTCTTCCGATCGACGCGATCGGGATCGGCCTGCTGCTCGCACTGATCACGCCGCGCCATCAGCGCCTTGGAGACCTGGTCGCCGGGACCGTGATCGGTCGAAGTCCGATCGGTGCGTTCGCGCCGGTTCTCGGAATCGTGCTCGCGGTAGCGATCGGGTTCGCGCAAGCGACGTTCGGCGGCGGTCTGACGTCGGCAATCGGCGTTACCGCCGAGGCCGCGCTTTTTATTCCGCAGTTCTATTCGAATGTGACAAGCCCGGGCTCGGCGATCGCTCCGCTGCTGCCGGGGGCGCGCGCCGCGACCCCGAGCCCGACGCCCTTCGCGCCGCCGGCGGATATCTCGCCCGAACCGGCCGACACGCCGCAGCCCGAAGAGTCGGCCGAGCCCTCCGAGTCACCCGACGCGGGCAGCTCTCCCGATGCCGAAGGGTCGCCGCAAGAAGCGCCGCCCCAGGAAGCGACCCCCGAGGGACGCGCCAGCGCCAACGTCTAGCGCCGTCCGTGCGGGAAGTGGCGTGCCGAATCGGTATAGTTTCGCTCCATGCGAGCGGTACGTCTGAACGAACTCGGTGGCCCGGAAAAGCTTCACGTTGAGAACGTGCCCGATCCGCAACCAGGCTCGGGCGAAATTTCCGTGCGGATCAAGCGCGCCGCATTCAACCGGCGCGACGTCTTCATCACGCAGGGGCTCTATCCGGGGATCGAGCTCCCGAAAACGCTAGGCTCCGACGGTTGCGGCGAGGTGGCCGCGCTTGGCGAGGGGGTCACCGGTCCCGCGCCCGGGACGCCGGTCGTCATCAATCCGCAGCTCGGCTGGAGCGAAGACGAGGCCTTTGCAAGCCACGGAAGCATCCTCGGGATGCCGCGCGACGGCACCTTCGCGGAGCTCGTGACCGTGCCCGCGATCAACGTGCATCCCAAACCGGCGGCGCTCGATGACGACGAATGCGCCGCGATCGGGCTGGCCGGCCTGACCGCGTATCGTGCCGTCTTCACGCGCGGGCAGATCCGCAAGGAGGACGTCGTCTTGATTCCCGGCGTCGGCAGCGGCGTTCAGACGTTCGTCCTGCTCTACGCGAAACACGTCGGTGCGCGCACAATCGTGACCTCGGGCAGCGACGCCAAACTGGAGCGCGCGAAGCGGCTCGGCGCGGATGTAACGATCAACTACAAGAGCTCGCCCGAATGGCACAAGGAGGTGCGCAAAGCGTCGGACGGCCGCGGCCCGAGCCTGGTCGTTGATTCGACGGGCGGTGAGACGCTGACGCGGTGTCTCGAGGTCGCCGCGCTAGGGGCGCGCGTCGTAATCTACGGCGGGACTTCAGGCGACGCAAAGGTGCGTCCGTTCTCGATCTTCTGGAAGCATTTGGACGTGCTCGGCACGTCGATGGGAAGCGCGCGCGACTTCCGCAGCATGCTCGAGCTCTTCGAGAGCGGCCTCAAGCCGGCGCTCGATCGCGTCTACCCAATGGACGAGGTTGCGGCGGCTGCCGAGCGCATGCTGCAGGGCGAACAGTTCGGAAAGATCGTGCTCGCGATCGACTAACCGATCGGGCGCGTCGATGGCCTGCTACGGCGCCGGTTCGTAGACGACGATGCGCTCGACGGCTCGGTCGAATCCGAGTTCGGCCGCCGCGACGGAGGCAAGCGAGGGGTCCGCAAGCCGGCTCAGATCCGGGTTGAGAATCGCAGCTTCGCGCGCATCCGGCTCGCGCGCGAGAGTCCGCGTGACGACGCGGCCCTCGCTTTCCAGCGCGATCAGATGGGCGAGAACCTGGCGCGCGGCTGCCGGCCACAGCACCGCCGGCGTATCGCGATAGATGCGCTCGACCAGATCCGGGACGGTCGACGGCCGTTCGGCCAGCGCGCTCAGCACTTGACCTTCGCGTGCAGCGCGGTGCGCGATGTACTCGGCGATCTTGGCGCGGGGATCGTCGACCGCCTCGCCGTGCCCGCCATAGATCGTGCGCGCTGAAGCGTAGTTGTCTTGCAGACGTCCCAGCGTCGCCTGATACGCGCGCATGTCGCCGAAGGGCGGCGCAACGACCACTGTGCCGCGACCGACGATCACATCCCCGGCAAACAGCGCCCCTTCCTCTTCCATTCCGAACGCAAGGTGATCGACCGCATGGCCGGGCGTGTCGAGCGCGATCAGCTCGAGCTCTCCAAAGCGCAGACGCCGGCCGTCCGCCCAAGTGCGATCGTGCGGAAAACTCGCGCGGGCGTGCGCGTAGACCGGGGCGCCGGTTCGCGCCGCGAGCGGCGCCGCCGCGGGCGCGTGATCCGGATGACCGTGCGTGACCAGGATCGCGCCGATGGCAAGACCTCGGTCTCGCGCTGCTTCGACGATCGCGTCCACGTGGCGATCGATCGGCGGGCCAGGATCGATGACGACCGCAAAGTCACCTGCGTCGATCAGATACGTGTTGCTCCCTTCGAGCGTCATGGGTGAGGGGTTCGGTGCGAGGATGCGCGCCACGCGCGACGCTACCACTCGACGGCCTCCGCCGGGATTTCAATCCCTCCGTCCGCGCTGCGAAACGGCTCGACCGAAACGATGCGGCGGCTACTTGCATGCGCCAACATCGCTTCGAGCCGGTCGAATGCGGCCAAACGCTCGATATGTTTTCGCGTCGGGAACATCAGCGCGAACTCGCCCCGGTCCGCGCTCGCCAGCGCCTCCTTCGGATCGATCCAAAGCCCGTCGTGCAGTTCGAATGCGTCAGCCACAGCAACCTGATCGTGCGGCGCGCGCGCGACGAAGAAGTGCGTATCGAAGCGCAGCGGTTCGCTTGAGGGCGTCACCCAGTTTGAATAGTGGTGCAGTTCCCGCGCATCTAAAAAGAGGTCTTCACGGGCAAGCAGCTCTAGGAGCGCGGCGCCTTGGGCAACCTCCGCGCGCAGGGCCGTCAGCTTCTCCGGCTCGGCGAAGCCGGCCTGATGCCCGTCCGGGTCGCAGGCAATCAGGACGCCGGCTTCCTCGAAAAGCTCGCGCAAGGCTGCGACGGCAAACTCCGCTCCCACCGTCGCCGGCCGGCCGTTGAGCCGCGCGAACGCTTGCTGGCTGCCGTCGGCCGCGTCGACCGCCCCTCCGGGGAAGACGTACATCTCGGGGCTGAAGCGGCTGCGCGCGCTGCGCCGCGCCATATAGACCTCGAAGCCGCAGCCGCGCTCACCTTCACGTAGCAGCATCACGGTTGCCGCGGCTCGGGGAACTTGCATTGCGAAACCTGCTACGCCGCAGGCGCAACTGAATCCGTGCGGGCCGCTTCGCTTCGGCTCCGGGCCCGGCCGCGCCTCAGGCCGGACGAATAGCCAGCAGGAGAAATGGCAGCGTCCAGTTGACCGCGTGACTGGTCCAGCAAAAGACGCACGGCGCCCGCGTTACGAACAACAGGCTGTAGGCGAGAAAGATTGAGAAAAGTGCCGCGGCCAGCGTGGCCGCGAAGGTGGCGTCCCACACGAGCGCTCGCCCGCAAAAGGGTAACGCAGCGCCCAGGGCCAGGTAGTACGCCATACCGATAAAGGCGTTGGGAACGCCGCCCAGGGCCCGAGCGCGCGGACTTTGGACGACGCTCGGCGCGCTCAAGAGGCCGCGCGCGGCGCGTAAGCTTTTGCGAGCCATGAAGGCGGAGGCATACAGTCCAATCCCGCAAAGGAGAAGAACCGTGCCCTTCCAGACGATCACCGCTTGAGGCTCGCACTACGCAGGGCCGAGGCCGTCCTCGTCTTTTTAATGTCGTTCGCCTTGGCTGCCCTGGTAATCCGGTACCGCAACCACATCGAGGCCGCGCTCTCCCAAATCGGTCCTTGGTCGTATCCGCTGGCGATTGCGGTCTTCACGGCGGTTGCCTCCGCTCCGTTTTCGGTCACCGATGCTCTCGCGATCATGAACGGCGTCATCTTCGGGCCACTCTGGGGCTCGGTCGTCAACGCGGTCGGTCTGGTATTGGCGGCCTTAGCGGGCTACGCGATCGCTCGCCGTACCTCGCACCTTCTCGAGCTCGACCAGAACATCAAGCGGCTGCCGGTCTGGGTGAAGCGCTTTCGGATCGGTTCGCCCGGGTTTCTCTTGACGCTGCGGGTGATCCCGGGCATCGGCGGAACGATGGCGACGCAAATCGCCGCCGCCCTGCGCATCCCGGTGTTCGTTCACGTTTGGACCATGTGCGCGATCGCCGTCCCGATCTGCACGACGCTGGCCATCTTCGGCGACCGCGCTTCGGCTACGCTCCACGCTTACTATCAAGCGCACCGGCCGCACATGCGCGAATTCTTTCACCGGCGCTTGCCGTCGCGAGCCCGCTCGTGAACGTCGTGCTCGTCGAGGACGCGGAGTCGCTCGCCCTGCTGTGCGCGCAGATCGGGACCGTCGAGCGCGTCGCGCTCGATACCGAGTTTCACAACGAGCGTTCCTATTCGGCGCGCCTGATGGTGGTGCAGCTCGTCGTGGGCGACGAAGTGGCGATCGTCGATCCGCTGCGGGTCAAGGAGCTCGGCCCGCTCGCCGAGGCGCTCGCGAGCAAGACGGTCGTCGGGCACGCGCTCTCGAGCGACCTGAAGATCTTCGCCGATCGCTTCAACCGTTTGCCCCAGGCGGCATTCGACACGCAGTTAGCCGCCGCGTTTTGCGGCTACGGCATGGCGATTTCGCTCGCCGATCTCGTCTCGGACGTGGTCGGATTGAGACTGCGCAAAGCGCACACAGTCAGCGACTGGAGCCAGCGGCCCCTGACGCCGCAGCAGATCGACTACCTGGTCAACGACGTCGCCCATCTCTTCCCATTGCAAGATCGTCTGATGGCGCGGCTGGCAGGGACCGGACGCCTGCCGTGGTTCGAGGAAGATTCGCAACCGCTGGTCGATCTGGAACGCTACCGGCCCGAACCGGAGCGGCTCTATTTGCGCATCCCAGGCGCGATGCGCATGAGCCGTCGCGAGCTCGGGGTCCTGCGCGAGCTTGCGATCCTGCGCGACGAACTCGCGCGCGAGCGGGACGTGCCGCTGAAGTACATCGTTCCCGAAGACGTCATGGCGGCGCTCGTCTCGCTGCGGCCCGCCACGCGCGACGACCTCTCCCAGCTGCGCCGGCTCGACGCCGGGACGCGCAAGGCCTTCGGCGACCGAATCGTTGCGGCGGTTCAACGCGGGCTATCCCTCGACGAGGAGGAGTTGCCGCGCAAGCCGGTACGTCCCCCCGGCGCCGAGCGTGAGACGATCGTGTCGTGCCTCTCGGTGCTCGTCGGCACGATTGCTGCGGAAAACGAGTTGCCGGCGGGGTTGCTGACGCCGCGCTCCGCCCTCGAGCGGGTAGCGCGCGAGCTTCCGGGCAGCCCGCAAGAGGTCGCGCGCGCCCTCGACGGCAGTCATTGGCGCGCGGAGTTGGTCGCCGGACCGCTGCACGAGCTCCTTGCGGGAGAGGTTGCCCTCACGATCGGCGACGGTAAGGGAGGCGCCCCGCGGGTTCAACGTGTCGGGCTGCGGAGTATCGGCCGAAGCGAATAACGAAGCGGGAGCGGCTATGCAAAATACGCACCCGGACAGTTTCAACGTTCGGCAGAACCTCAAGGTCGGCGACCGCACTTACTCGATTTTCGCGCTGGAAGCCCTAGAAAGATCCGGTTTCCCGGTGGCGCGTCTGCCGTTTAGCTTCAAGATCCTTCTCGAGAACCTGCTTCGCTTCGAAGACGGGCGCAGCGTCTCGAAAGACGACATCGCGGCGCTCGCCGGCTGGAGGCCGGGTGCAGCGCCGGAGCGCGAGATTGCCTATCGCCCCGCCCGCGTGCTGCTGCAAGATTTTACCGGCGTTCCGGCGGTCGTCGACTTGGCGGCCATGCGCGATGCGATGGCGCAGTTCGGCGGAGAACCGAAGAAGATCAACCCGCTGCAGCCGGTCGAGCTCGTGATCGACCATTCCGTGCAAGTCGACCGTTTCGGCTCGAACGGCGCCTTCGCGGAAAACGCACGCCTGGAGTTCGAGCGAAACGGCGAGCGTTACGCGTTCCTCAAGTGGGGCCAAGCAGCCCTCGACAACTTCCGCGTAGTGCCGCCCGACACGGGCATCGTGCATCAGGTCAACATCGAGTTTTTGGCGCGCGTGGTCTTCGGCGCGGGCGGCGCAGGGGTGGCCGCAAATGGCGCGGGCGCGGCGTATCCGGACACCGTCGTCGGTACCGACTCGCACACGACGATGGTCAACGGTCTCGGCGTGCTCGCTTGGGGCGTCGGCGGCATCGAGGCGGAAGCTGCGATGCTCGGGCAACCGGTGACCATGCTGATTCCCGAGGTGATCGGTTTTAAGCTGACCGGCGAATTGCGCGAAGGCGTGACTGCGACCGATCTCGTGTTGACGGTCACGGCGCTCTTGCGCCGCAAGGGCGTCGTCGGAAAGTTCGTCGAGTTCTTCGGTAAGGGGCTCTCGAACCTCGGCGTTGCAACGCGCGTTACGATCGGCAACATGTCGCCCGAGTACGGCTCGACGGTTGCAATATTCCCGATCGATCGTCATACGCTCGAATATCTTCAATTCACCGGGCGCAGCCCCGAACAGGTCGCGCTCGTCGAGGCTTATGCGCGCGCGCAAGGCTTGTTCCGAACGAACGAGTCGCCGGATCCGCTCTATACCGACGTGCTCGAGCTCGATCTTTCCAGCGTCGAGCCGACGCTGGCGGGACCGCGCCGTCCGCAGGACCGGGTTGCGCTCTCCGACGTGAAGATGTCGTTCAACGAGGCGCTCGAGGAGTGGCAGGCCGCGCGCGCGGTGCCCGGCAACGGGAAAGCCATGGAGAACGCGGTTGCGCGGCTCGAAGGTGAGGGCGGCGGAGGCACGGCGGTCGCGGCCCTTCCGCGCACCGAGCTCTCCGACGGCGCCGTCGTGATTGCGGCGATCACATCGTGCACCAATACCTCCAACCCCGCCGTGATGGTCGGCGCCGGTTTGCTAGCGAGGAACGCGCTCGAGCGCGGTCTGACGAGTAAACCGTGGGTGAAGACGAGCTTAGCGCCCGGCTCGAAGGTCGTGAGCGACTATCTGCAGCAGAGCGGCCTGCAGTCGGACCTCGATCGCCTGGGCTTTAACCTGGTCGGTTACGGCTGCACGACGTGCATCGGCAACAGCGGTCCGCTGCCGGAAGACGTCGCCTTTGCCGTCGCCGAGCACGACATGATCGTGGCCGCAGTGCTCTCCGGCAACCGCAACTTCGAGGGGCGCATTCATCCCCAAGTGCGCGCCAACTACCTCGCTTCGCCGCCGCTCGTGGTGGCGTACGCGCTGGCGGGGCGCATGGACGTCGACCTGACGCGCGAGCCGCTGGGCTGGGGGCGCGACGGCGAGCCGGTTTACCTGCGTGACGTCTGGCCGTCGAACGCCGAAATCGATCGGGTGATCAGCGATACGATTTCGGAGGCGATGTTTCACCATCACTACGGCGACGTCTTCACGGGCGACGCGAACTGGCGCGCGATGGAGGTCCCGACCGGCGAACGGTACGCGTGGGACCCAAAGAGCGAGTACGTGAAGCGCCCGCCCTACTTCGATGACATGCCCGCCGACCCGGAGCCGCCGGGTAACATCACGGCCGCACGCGCGCTCGCGGTGCTGGGCGACAGCGTTACGACCGATCATATCTCTCCCGCGGGCTCGATTGCGCGGCGCAGCCCCGCTGCCGAGTATCTGATCGCAAAAGGCATCGACCCGTCGGAATTCAACTCCTATGGCGCCCGGCGCGGGAACCACGAGGTCATGGTGCGCGGCACGTTCGCTAACGTGCGGCTGCGCAATCTGCTGGTGCCGGGAGTCGAGGGCGGGGTGACCCGCTATCTGCCCGAGGGGCTGGAGATGTCGATCTACGACGCAGCGATGCGCTATCGCGAAGATGGAACGCCGCTGATCGTCCTGGCCGGCAAGGAGTATGGCTCAGGCTCGTCGCGCGACTGGGCGGCGAAGGGGCCGATGCTGCTGGGCGTGCGCGCGGTCATCGCCGAGTCGTTCGAGCGCATCCATCGTTCGAACCTGATCGGAATGGGCATCCTCCCGCTCGAGTACGAGCGCGGTCAGACGCGCGCGTCGCTCGGCCTTAGCGGCGAAGAGACCTTCGACATCAGCGCCATCGCGGAACGTATCGCGCCGCGCAGCAAGCTGAAGGTGCGGGCCGGCGCTACCGACCGCAGCCGGCGCGAGACGGAGTTCGAAGTAACCGTTCGCATCGATACGCCCGACGAAGCCGAATACTTCCGCCACGGCGGCATCCTGCAGTACGTGTTGCGTCAGTTGCGCTCGCAAGCTTCGACCTAGCGCGTGATCGCGGGCCATCGGTATGCCGCGTTGCTCTCGTTTGAGGGGCCGGATCGCTATGCTTCGGTGGGCGGCCTGGGAACGCGTGAGACCTCGTTCGCGCGAGCGCTGGGAGAGGAGGGAGTCGAGACGCAGCTCTTCTTCGTCGGCGACCCCGCCCTGCCCGACGTCGAGCAGTTCGCCCCCAACGTCACGCTGCGGCGCTGGTGTCAGTGGATCTCGCAGTATCACCCGCGCGACGTGTACGATGGCGAGGACGGGAAAGTCGGCGATTTCACCTCCAGCGTTCCGCGCTTCGTTGCCGACGAGATCGTGGCGCCGGCTCGCCGGCGTTCGGAGCGCGTGCTGGTCATCGCCGAAGAGTGGCAAACGGCTCCGGCCGCGATCGAACTCGACCGTTTGCTGCGCGAGCTCGGCTTGCGTGACGCGGTGACGATCTTGTGGAACGCCAACAATACATACGGCTTCGATCGCATCGACTGGAGGCGCCTGCAGCGCGCCGGCGCGGTCACGACCGTCAGCAAGTACATGAAGTTCGAGCTGGCCGCCCGCGGCGTGCCGGCGCTGGTCATACCCAACGGCATCCCCGAATCGCTGCTGGACGGTCCACCCGCCGCGACGGTGACCCGTCTGCGCGCGGCACTTCGCGGGAGGCCGTCGCTTGTCAAAGTCGGCCGCTTCGATCCCGACAAGAACTGGCTGACCGCCGTGGATGCAGTCGCCGAATTGCGCGCGGCCGGATTGGCGCCGCAGCTCGTGTTGCGCGGCGGACGCGAGCCGTACGGCGAGGTCGTGATGGAGCGCGCCCGCGCCCGCGGGCTGAGCGTCGAACTTGTGAGCGCCGACGGTGACGACCTCGAAGCTGTTGCCGGCGCGCTCGAGCGATCGACTGCAGACATCGTCCACCTGCGCGCATTTCTTCCCGAGCAAACGCTGCACGCGCTCTATGCCGTCGCCGATGCCGTGCTAGCCAACAGCCGCAAAGAGCCGTTCGGCCTCGTTGGCTTGGAGGTGATGGCCGTCGGCGGGATTCCGGTGTGTGGGGCGACCGGGGAAGAGTATGCCGAACCGTTCGTCAACGCGATCGTCTGCGACACCGAGGACGGTCGCGAACTCGCCGAGTATCTGCGCAGCCTCTACGGCGACGACCGTCGCGCCGACCGCATGCGCCAGGCCGGCTACGCGACGGCGAATCGATATCTCTGGCCGAGCGTGCTTGAAGGTCTCGCCGTGAAGGTCGCATACGTGTCGCACCGCGGTGCCGGATGAGCGTTTCGTATCGAGTCGAGGGTCCGGCCGCGGTCGTTACGATCGAGCGACCGGAGCGTCGTAACGCGGTCGACTTCGCGACGGCGGAGGAGTTGGTGACGGCCTTCGAGCGCTTCGATGCTGCCGACGACGTCTCGGTCGCGATCCTGACGGGGGCGGGCGGCACATTCTGTGCCGGGTACGATCTGCAGGCCGTTGCCGGCGGGGAGCAGCCGCGAGTTGCAGCCGAAGGCCGCGCCCCGATGGGTCCCAGCCGTATGCTTCTTTCGAAACCGGTAATTGCGGCCATCGAAGGCCACGCCGTGGCAGGCGGTCTCGAGCTTGCGCTCTGGTGCGATCTGCGAGTTGCCGGCAGCGGTGCGGTGCTGGGCGTGTTCTGCCGGCGTTTCGGCGTCCCGCTCGTCGATTTGGGCACGGTACGCTTGCCGCGCCTGATCGGGCACAGTTTGGCGATGGACCTGATCCTCACCGGACGGGCGGTGAGCGCGGTCGAGGCAAAGCAAATCGGTCTGGTCAACCGTCTCGCGCCCAGCGGAGACGCGCTCGATGTGGCGCTCGAGCTAGCGCAGCAGATCGCCGCCTTTCCGCAAGCGTGCCTGCGCAACGACCGGCTCTCGGTGCTCGAGCAGTGGGACCTTTCGGAGGCCGACGCGATGCGTAACGAGCTCGAGCGGGGCCTCGCGACGCTGGCCAGCGGCGAGGCGCTGGCGGGCGCGGGACGCTTCAGCAAAGGCTCGGGCCGCCACGGGAGTTTTGGCTAAACGACGGCCGCCTAAATGACTGCTGCCGAGCGTCCGATGGTAAGAAAAAGCCCCTGCTCACGGGAGTCTTATCAGCATGGATTCAGGCGATCCTCAGCGCTTCCATGAGGTGTGCGCGAGCGTAGCAATGGTTGCGCGCAACGCCGGCGTCTCGATCGCAAAGGTTCCCGGCTCTCATGCGCTCGCGGTCTCCGGCAACGGCTCGTCGATGACGTTCCCGATACCATGCGACGAGGCCGACTGGCGCAAGACATCGCCCGAAGAGGCTTTTTACAGCGCCGTCGTCGATGCGATCGCATGGGCTGGCGTGAGTGCCGATAACGAGACCTTACGCGACCTCGAGGATGCCGATCAGCCCGAGGTCGTGCTGATCCGCAAGGATCTCGCCGACCAACACAGCCGATTGGGATCGCTCGAGGCGATCGTGGGTGGACGCGAAACGCTAGCGAGCCTGATCAAGGCCGCCGAACTCGATCCAAACGTCGTCGCGAAGTAAAGTCTCGGCAAGAGCCTCTCCGCTGTCGCGATGGCCCGATTGTCGCGTACCCGATCTCACCGCTTGACGATGTTATCGCGTGGTGATAACAAAGTATTCAGATTGTCGACGATCGCGACTAGGAGATAGCAATGGATCGCCCGCTTACGATTCCAACTCGTCGAAGGCCGAACCCTCCGGGCAACATACTCCTACGTGAGTGTCTGGAGCCGCTCGGAATCACGCGAGCATCGTAGCCGGCTGTTCGCGCGAGAGAATGCTTCATGGCTGGACCAACTTCTTCAATCTGACCGGAGCGGCCGGCGCGCAGCTTATCGGGCTGCTTTTTGTTGTTGCCACGCTGGGCACCGCCTTGTCGACATCGCAATCCCTCGCCGGCATTCGCGCTTTCATAACCCCTACGCTGGTCAATTTCGGTGGGGTGCTTTTCCAGGCCGTGGTCGTATTGACGTCGTGGCAGTCGGACTGGCCGATTGGTGTTATTCTCGCCCTGGGTGGGCTGGCTGGCCTTGCTTATCAAATCAGTGCAATCCGCTTGAAGCGTAAGCTCGATTTTGTCGTGCTCCATGCGTTAGACTGGATTCCCTATGGTGCTATTCCAGTGGCCGGCAATGCAAGCCTAATCGCCGGCGGAGTCGGATTGATTGCGGAGAAAACCTTCGCCCCTTACGCAATCGCCGCCGCGAGTATGCTGTTGCTGTTCGCCGGCATCTACGGCGCGTGGGACTTCACGTTGTGGATCATCACGAACCGGGGCAAGACGTAACCGGCAGAATTTCTGGACTAGCGGTTGTCGAGCGACATTTGCGATGTGAAGAGTGGGACAATCCCCATGATGACGAACATCGCCGATAGGCAGTAAAAAACTACGGCAATGTTGGCGTTGTCATGTCCGACAAGTGCGAACCCCACACCCAGTGGGACGAACAGTCCAGCCCACACCAAGCTTCCCCATCGGGCGCCGAGGAGGGCCCAGGTCGCAATCCCGCTGCCGAGCGCGACGAATATCGAGACGAGCAAGATCGCAATGAGCTGCCCCGTTCCCGCAGGGCACGGCCGCGCGATCACGTACGGCCCTCCGCTCGCGCACGTGCCAAACGAAGCCAGCACGTACACGGCATAGTCGAGCCCAAGCAGCGCGCCCAGCGCGACGACGAGACATGCGAAACCGATGAGACGTCTCAAGCTATGGCAACCCCATTCGCGGTTGTTCTCTCCGGCCTGCAAATGACCATGCCCCCGCGACTGCGGCAATTGGCCGACTCGCTAGCGCCCAAACTGGCTAAACGCCGATCAAGTGCTCGATGCGGTTTGAGACGTCGCCGATGAGACGGTCGGCTTCGTCGCCGCTCGTTCCTTCGGCGTAGACGTTGAGCGTTGGGTCGGAGGCGTCCGGCAGGACGAGGAACCAGCCGTCGTCGACGCTCACGCGCACGCCGTCGACCATCTCGACGTCGCGCCCATTGTACTCGCCGACGATCGTTCGCATCACTTCGCCCTTGCGCTCCCAGGGGCAGCGGATGGCGCGGTGCCGGAAAAACCAATTCGGTAGCATGTCGTTGAGTTCGTGCAGCTTGCGGCCCTCGAGCGCGAGCAGCTCCATCACCTTGACGATTGCGTAGAGGGCGTCGAAGGCCGGTTGGAACTCAGGGAAGATCGGTTCCTGCTTGAAACCGCTGCCGTAGTCGAGCGTGCCGCGTTCGGCCGCGGCGAGGGCCATCATCGAGCGGCGGTCGCTCTTGGTTCGCGTGACGTGCGCGCCGAGCGAGCCGGCCAGTTCGGCGATCGCCGAAGGGGTGGTGGTCGGGATCGCGATGCGCGCTCCTGGCCGCGCGCGCGAGACCATCAGCGTGATCAACGCCAGCAGACGGTTTCCCGCAATCACCCGGCCAAGATCGTCGACTAACGCAAACGACTCGCCGTCGTGGTCGACCAAGACGCCGAGATCGGCTCCGAGCGTCAGCGTGACGGTCCGAAGCTGCTCGATGTAGCGCTCGCGGTCGAGGCGAAACGTTCGCGACTTGGTTTCGTCGTAGTACGCGTCGAGCGCGATGGTGTCGACCGCTAGGCTCGCGAGCACGCGCGGCAGCACCATCGACGCGTTACCATAGCCGTAGTCGACGACGACCTTGAAATTCGCTTTGGGAAGGGCGCTCGGCTTGAGCGCCACCAGCATCTCGCTCGTGTACAATTCGAGCGTGCGGGCGGGGAACGAAAGAACGCCGACCTCGTCCATCGCGGTGCGCCGGAAGTCTTCGCGGAAAAACAGATTCTCGATCTTCCGCTCGGTCGCTTTGTCGACGTTGATGCCGCTCGAATCGAATAATTCGACCAACACGGCGTTGGGGTCGCTCGGGTCGACGCGCGTGTGGACGCCGCCGTCGCCGCCCATTCGGGTGGCGTAGCGAGCCAGGGGAATCGGAATCGAGCGCAGATCCTCGACGGCGACGCCGACCGAAAGCAATCCGGAGATGACGCAGCGGTTGAGGATGCGCGCAGCGGGGTGTGCATCGCGGCTGGTCATGACGGTTTGTCCGGGGCGCAGCGACGACCCGAACGCCTGCCCGAGTTTGAGCGCGAACTCGGGGGTGAGCTCGACGTTGGCGATGCCGCTGACGCCGACCCCGCCGAACAGCGAGCCCGGCCATTTGATGCCGTAAATCAAGGACATCGACACGATCGCGCCCGACGACACCGATTTGTCGGGCCACAGGCGTAGGTTCGGGCGCACGATCGCGCCGCTTCCGATCGTGCAGCCGCTCCCGATGACGGTTCCTTCGCCGACGGTGACGTGGTCCTTGACGATATTGTGATCGGCGATCGTGCAGCCGTTGGTCTCGCTGTGTTCGCCGAAGTAGGTATCGTCCCAAGCGATCGTGCGCCCGATATGCGCTTCCTTACCGACGATTGCGGAATTGCCGAGGGCGGTTTCCGGGCCGACCGTCGCGCCCGCCTCGATCACGACGTTGCGCCCCAGCACGACGGGCGCGATCAGGCGCGCCTCGGGATGGACGCGGCAGCCGTCGCCGAGCCAAATGCCGGGAGCGTTCGCTTCGCCCGGAATCTCGAGCCGAACGCGCGCTGCGAGTGCGTCGTAGTTGGCCTGCTGGTACTGCTGAAGGTTGCCGATGTCGGTCCAATAATCTTCCGTGATGAAGCCCTGAACGAGCTTCCCCTCATGAACCATGCGCGGAAAAAGATCGCGCGAGAAGTCGTACGCTCTGCCGCGCTCCATATACTGGAGAATCGAAGAGTCCAGCACGTAGATGCCGGTGTTGATGGTGTCGGAAAAGATTTCGCCCCACGAGGGCTTCTCCAAGAACCGCGTGATGCGCCGGTTTTCGTCGACGATCACCACGCCGAACTCCAAAGGGTTCGTAACGCGCTGCAGCGTGATCGTTGCGGTCGCGCCCGTCCGGATGTGGTCGGCGACCAGCGCCGTAAGGTCGAGATCGGTTAGCGCGTCGCCCGAGATGATCAGGAACGGCTCGTCGCCGATGATGTTTTGGGCCAGCTTCACCGCGCCGGCCGTGCCGAGGGGCGTGTCCTCGACGACGTACGACATCTCTACGCCGAACTCGGAACCGTCGCCGAAGTAACTCTCGATCTCATCGGCCAGGTAGTGCAGCGTGGCAACGACCTGCGTGAAACCGTGACGCCGCAACAGGTCGACGATGTGCTCCATCACCGGTTTGTTCGCGACCGGCGCCAAGGGTTTAGGACGCCGCGACGTCAGCGGGCGCAGCCGCGAGCCTTCTCCTCCTGCCATCACGACGGCTTTCACCCTTGGTTGCCCCTCCGGATCCGCTCGCGCACCTCACCGGCGATGGCGGCGACGCGCGGGTCCGCCGCGATCCCCTCCAGATCGAAACTGGTCTTGCGGCGCCAATTCGTGTACTCGACGAAGGTTCCCGGCAGGTTCACCTGATCGAGTTCGCCGAGCGCATCGTCGAGCTGGATCAGGACCACGCGCGAGGGCGTTTCTGCCAGAAAACGGTACGCGGCGCGAACCAGCGGCTCGTAACATTCTCCCTGGGCCACCTTCGCGTCAACCGTTGCGTGCAGGGAATGAAAGTCTGCCTCGCCGAGCGCTGCGTGGGCGCGTAGCGCCTCGAGCAGATGCGAGAGGTCGATGCGCCGGAGCGAGCGCGCCTCGACAGCGTCCGCCGGTCGCAGCAACCCCAGTTCTTCACGCACGTCGATGTCGCGGCCGATTGCCCACCCGCCGAGCGTTGGAAGGTCGTGCGTCGTCGCGGTCGCGAGCGCCAGCGCGGGGTATTCGTGCGGCGCTCGAAAGCGGCCATCGAAATCGCGCTCGAACAGCAGCAGCGGGTGCGAGAGGATCGCAGCCCGGCCCATGCGTTCCCGGAACCCCTCGGGCACCGTCCCGAGATCCTCGCCGACGACGACGCAACGCGCGCCGACGCTTTCGCTCAAGAGCATCCCGAGCAGTTGCTCGAACGGGTACGAAACATACGCGCCCTCGCTCGCGGGCTTGCCGCTTGGAATGCGATACAGCCGCATGAGACCCATCACGTGATCGATGCGAAGCGCGCCGGCGTGAATCATGTTGGCGCGCAGCAGCTCCCGAAAGCTCGTTCCGCCGTCGCGCAAGAGACGCTCGGGGTCGGCCGGCGGAAACCCCCAATTCTGCCCGAGCGGCCCGAACGGATCGGGCGGTGCGCCGACGCTTTCCTCCAGAACGTACGCGTCCGGTTCGGACCAAACGTCGGCCCCACCCCGATCGACCCCGACCGCGAGGTCGCGGTACAGACCGATCGCCGCTCCCTGCGCCTGCGCCGCGGCCTGCGCGAGCTGTCCGTCGGCCAGCCATTGAAGGTACTGATAGTAGCGCACGCGGCGGCGGTACCGTGCCGCGAACGCGGCGACGGCCGGGCTTGCCGGGTCGCGGTATTCTTGGGGCCACGTCATCCATCCGCGAACGCGTCCCGCGTCACCCGCGAAGCGTTCGTTGAGGGCCTCGTAGAGCGCGAAGCGCTCGAGCCGAATGCCTCCGCGTTGGACGAATGCCTCGAACGCGCGGCGACGTTCGCCCTTGCGCGCGGAAAAAATGGCGTACAGTTCTTCGAAGGCCGACCACTTGGCACGCGCGACGCGCGCGTACTCGACCGTTCGGGTCGCGCGCAGACCGGCCAGGGTTTCGCGAAAAACCTCGGAGGAGATGCGGCGGCGCAACGCGTCGGCGCGCTCGCCGGCGGCCTCAAACTCCTCGACCGCTTCGACGTCGATGTACAGTGGATTGAGAAAATAGCGGCTGGTGGGCGAGTACGGGCTAGCTGCATCGGGCGCGAGATAGTGCAGCGCGTGCAGCGGGTTGATGCCGATGACGCCGGCGTCGAAGCCCCGCAGAATGCGCACCGCTTCACGCAGGTCGGTGAAATCGCCGACTCCCCAGTTGCGCTGCGAGCGCAGAGCATACAGGTTGAGCGCAAATCCCCAGGTGCGGCCCCGCTCGAGCGCCGGCGGTAAGTAGGCGTGCGGCGTCACGGGTCCGTGCGAGAACGCGAGCGGAAGAGGACGAGCGAACGCGGTTGCAACTCGTGGCCGGCCGTTGCCGCCAGTGGGGTAAAAACGTTGCCTCGCGGTTCACCTGCCGTGTCGACCAGCAGCTCCCAGCCCGCTGGATGATGGGGCAGGACTAACCGAAACGCGGCGTCGTGGGCGTTGAGATGCATGAGGAGAATGGGGCCGTTCCGATCGGGGTGCTCGTCTCCAAAGACCAGGCCGATTCTCCGCCGCCCGGGGTCGTGCCAGTCGTCTTGACTCATCTCGATGCCGTCGGGGTTCACCCACGTGACGTCCTTGCGGGCCCCGCCGCGTAGCGGTACGCCGTGGAAGAAGAGCTCGCGCCGATAGGCGCGGCTGGTTCGGCGCAGCTCCAGCAGCCCTCGAACGAATTCCGGCAGCAGCGGGTCGGCGAGATGCTCCCAATCGATCCACGTCAATGGAGAATCATGACAATAGGGGTTGTTGTTGCCGTCGGTAGACTTCCCGCGCTCGTCGCCACCAAGCAGCATCGGCACGCCGAACGAGAGCAGGAGCGAGGCCAGGAAGTTGCGCTGCTGGCGCGCGCGCAGCGCATTCACCTCCGGGTCGTCGGTCGGACCTTCGACGCCGCAATTCCAACTATTGTTGTTGTCGGTGCCGTCGCGGTTCCCTTCGCCGTTGAGCTCGTTGTGTTTTTGGTTGTAGCTGACGAGGTCGCGCAATGTGAAGCCGTCGTGTGCCGTAACGAAGTTGACCGCTGCGCGAAGGTGACGCCCGTCGTGCTCGAAGATTTCACGCGAGCCGGTTAAGCGCGAGGCGAGCTCGGGAACCATTCCATCGTGACCCTGCCAAAAGCGCCGCACGCAATCGCGATACTTGTCGTTCCACTCCGACCAGCCGGGCGGAAAGCGCCCCAGCTGATAGCCCGTGAGGCCAAGGTCCCACGGTTCGGCGATCAACTTCACGCGCGAAAGCACCGGATCTTGCGCGATCGCCTTGAAGAAGCCGCTGTTGAGATCCACACCGTGTGTGCCCCGCGCAAGCGTGGGCGCGAGGTCGAAGCGAAAGCCGTCGACGTGCATATCTTCGGCCCAGTAGCGAAGCGAGTCCATGACGAGCTGCAGCACGCGCGGATGGTCGACGTTGAAACTGTTGCCGCACCCCGTCACGTTCTCGTAATAGCGCTTGTCGTCGGTGAGGCGGTAATACGTCAGGTTGTCGATGCCGCGAAAGCAAAGCGTCGGCCCGGTCTCGCTTCCCTCGGCCGTATGGTTGTAGACGACGTCGAGGATCACTTCGATGCCGGCTTCATGAAACTGCTTCACCATCGTCTTGAATTCGTGAATGGTATTGCTCGCGAGATAGGGCTGATGGGGCGAGAAAAAGCCGATCGTATTGTAGCCCCAATAGTTGTGCAATTTGCGTTCGACCAGGGTGCGATCGTCGATATAAGTGTGCACCGGCAGCAACTCGACCGCCGTGATGCCCAGTCGCTGCAGGTAAGCCAGTACCTTCGGTGAGGAAAGGGCAAGGAACGTTCCGCGCAGCGGATGCGGGACGCTGGGGTGCTGCATCGTGAATCCGCGCACGTGAAGTTCGTAGATGGTCGTATCATGCCAGGCGGTCTGCGGGCGGTGTTCGACCCCCCACGTGAACGCGGTGTCGACGACAACCGACTTGGGGACGCCCGAGGCGTTGTCGCGCCGGTCAAAGCTCAGGTCGGCGCGCGGAGTGCCGACGCGATAGCCGAAATGCGCATCGCTCCAGCGCAACGCGCCGGCGATCGCCTTGGCGTAGGGATCGAGCAGAAGTTTGTTGTGGTTGAAACGGTGGCCGCGCTGAGGGTCGTACGGGCCGTACACGCGATAGCCGTAACGCAGGCCGGGGCGCGCGTCGGAGACGTAGCCGTGCCACACCTGGTCGGTATAGTCGGGCAGCACGATACGGTTGAGTTCGCGCCGTCCACGGTCGTCGAAGAGGCACAACTCGACACGCTCGGCATGGGCCGAAAAAAGCGCAAAGTTGACGCCTTTGCCGTCCCACGTCGCGCCGAGCGGAAAGGGCTCGCCGTCCTCGACGACCGGCCCGCGAACGCCGATCATTGGCGATCGTACGCTTCGCTGCTAGGCGCCGCGTCGTAGGTCCAGTCGAGCGGCGACCGGCCCGCTCCCTCGTATTCGCCCAGTTGTTGGATCAGCTTGGCGACGAGCCCCGTCCAACCGGTCTGGTGCGACGCACCGATGCCGGCGCCGTTGTCACCGTGGAAGTACTCGTTGAAAAGCACCAAGTCGCGGAAATGCGGGTCGAGCGAAAACACATCGACGCCGCCGTTGAAAGGCCGGCGCCCCTCCCCGTTGGGCAAAAAGATGGCGACCAAGCGCCGGGAGAGTTCACTTGCGATCTCCCAAAGCGTCATCGCTTTGCCCGAACCCGTCGGGAACTCCACCTTGAAATCGTCGCCGTAATAGAAGTGAAAGTTCTGCAGCGCTTCGATCAGAATGAAATTGATTGGAAACCAAACTGGCCCGCGCCAGTTCGAGTTGCCGCCGAAAAGACTGCTGCGCGACTCAGCCGGATCGTAGTCGACACGCAGCTCCTTCCCACGCGGCGCGAAGACGTATGGGTGGGCCTGATGGTACTTCGAAAGCGAGCGGATGCCGTACGGTGAGAGAAACTCGTTTTCGTCGAGCATGACGCGCAGCAGCCGGCGCATCCGTTCGGGGTCGAGAACCGCGAGCAGGCGGCGCGACTCGACGCCGAGGGTCCGCATGCAGGCGACGTTGCGGATCAACTCGGGACGGTTGGCGATGAACCATTCGACGCGGCGCGTGAAATTCGGCAAGCGCGCCAGCAGCTGCGGGGAAATGGCCTCGACCGCCAGCAGCGGCAGCAAGCCGACCAGCGACCGCACGCGCAGCGGATACGACGTACCGTCGGGCAGTTCGAGCTGGTCGTAGTAGAAACCGTCGTCCTCGTCCCACAGGCCGTTTTCGGTTCCCTGAATGTTATTGATCGCGTGCGCGATGTAGAGAAAGTGCTCGAAGAACTTGGAGGCGATGTCCTCGTACGATGGATTGTGCTGCGCCAGTTCGAGCGCGATCGCCATCATATCGAGCGAATAGACCGCCATCCAGCTGGTTGCGTCGGACTGGTTGAGGTGCGCGCCGGGCGGCAGCGTGGCGCTACGGTCGAACACGCCGATGTTGTCTAGCCCGAGGAACCCGCCCATAAAGACGTTGCGCCCGTCGGGGTCCTCGCGATTGACCCACCAGGTAAAGTTGAGCAACAGCTTTTGGAAGACGCGTTCGAGGAAGAGGTAGTCCGCGAAGCCGTACATCTTGTGCTCGATCTGGAAGACGCGATATGCCGCCCAGGCGTGCACCGGCGGGTTGGCGTCGTCGAGGCCCCACTCGTACGCCGGCAACTTACCGCTCGGGTGCATGTACCACTCGCGCGTCAACGTGATGAGCTGCCGCTTGGCAAAACCCGGATCGACGAGCGAAAGCACCACGGTGTGAAAATCGAGATCCCACGTTGCGTACCACGGGAACTCCCACGTGTCCGGCATCGAGACGATGTCGTCGTTGTACAGGTGGATCCAGTCGCTATTGCGCCCATAGAGCCTCTCTTGCGGTGGCGGCGGCATGAGCGGATCGCCTCTGAGCCAGTCGCGCACCACGTAGTTGTAAAACTGTTTGCTCCAGAGCATACCGGCAAATGCGGTCCGCTGAACGTGGCGCACCTCGTCGCTCGCCGGGTATGGATTGAGCGCCGAGTAGAACCGGTCCGCCTCCCAGGTGCGGTCCTTGAACGTCGCTTCAAAGGCCTCGCCGAACGGCCCCTCCACGAGCGGCATATCGGTGATGCGTAATTCGACCGTACGGCTCTCGCCGGATTCGATGACGAAGGCATAGTGCAAGCCGACCTTCGTTCCCACCAAGTTTGAATTAACGGCGTCGCGTTCGCCCCGCACGATCGCGCGATCGATGCCGTCCTTGACATACGGTTGCGCATTGGCTGCTCCGAAAATCGCGGCATAGTTGGTTTCGTTCTCGGTGAAGAGCGGTTCTGCATCACCGTTATAGTACAGGCGGTAAGCGCCGAGCGTAGCGTGCCGCGCAACCAAAGTGCGGTCGGCAGCAGGTTCGATCGAAGGCCTTTCCACGCCGGGTCGCCAGGACCACTCGTTGCGGAACCAAAGCTGCGGAACGATGTGGAGCGGCGCTGCGGCAGGCCCGCGATTGGTCGCGCTGATGCGCACCAGGGTGTCGGTCGGCGCGTGCTTTGCATACTCGACGACGACGTCGAAGTACGCGTCGCCGGCGAAGATGCCCGTGTCGATCAGTTCGTATTCCGGATCGAGCTGCGAACGCCGCGCGTTGGTTTCGATTAAGTCTTGGTAGGGGAAAGCGCGCTGCGGATACTTGTAGAGCGCCTTCATATAGGCGTGCGAAGGCACGTTGTCAAGGTAATAGTAGTACTCCTTGACGTCCTCGCCGTGATTGCCTTGGTGGCCGCCCAACCCGAAAAAACGCTCTTTGAGAAAGGGATCCGCTTCGTTCCAAAAGGCCGGCGCGAAGCATAGGTGCTGGTGGTCGTCACTGATGCCGAGGATTCCATCTTCGCCCCAGCGGTACGCCCGCGAACGCGCCTGCTCGAAGGGAAAGTAGTCCCAGGCATTTCCGTCGGCGCTGTAGTCCTCGCGGACCGTGCCCCATTGCCGGTCGCTGAGATACGGCCCCCAGTGCGTCCAATGTTCGGTACGTCGGGCTTCCGACTCGACGCGCGCAGCCTCAGGATTCCAATCCATACCGCGCGCTCTTTTGCAGAACACCGGCGGGTTCTTTTACCCTGCGGTGGCGGCGGGCCCGGTCGCGCTGGACGCGGCCGGACCACCCTCGGTCACCTACCGGACGAGCTTGCCCTTTGCGACGACCGTTTTGCCGTCGAGCGTGACGGTGGCGCCCGTGATATAGCTGGCGAAATTGAATGTCGACGTGTCGCTTCCGCCCGCAAACACGTCGCCCCCGGTGCCTAAGCTCACCATTCCGGCAGCCATGGTCACGTTCATTTTGCTTCCAGGTACGTACGTAACGCCCGGATTGACTCCGAAGTCGGCGAAGGTGAAAGCGTCCTTGCCGGCCGTTCCGGCGGCATAGAACGCCTTTACGGCGGCGAGACCCGACTTCGCCGTCATCGAGGTCATGTTGCCGCTTGCAAACTTCATCGTCATGCCGTCGACCTCGGTATTGTTGAAGAAAACGGGATCGAAGACGACGGTCCCCTTCGCGCTTCCCGGGACCGGATCGACGATCACGTCGCCGGCAGGTAGCGCGATGAAGGGAACCGTGCCGTTGCGTCGCGTCGAGGACTTGACGCTACCGTCACTGACGATGATCGGCCGCGCTTTCACTCCGAACGTGATGTCGGTGCCGTTGGGGGCGGTAACGTGAACCACGCTCGCGGCAGCTAGCGCCGTGTGAAGGGCTTGAGCATTCGCGTGAACGGTGGCGTAATCTTCGTTGACGCCGTTCCAGAAGATCGAGGTCAGCTGAGTTTTCGATATTCCGTACTGCGCGGCGGTGTACTTTGAGGGAAATAAGCCGTTGCCGACCTCGATGAACGGGATGTCATGCTTGGCAAAATATGCCGTAATCGGGAGGCCCGCCTTGTTTTGGGCACTTTGGCGCGCCGGGGAGACGTTTTGAAACAGGCGTGGGTCCTGTTCCTCGTCGATGTTGATTTGCGATGTAATGATCGTCGCCAGCCGGAGACTATTGGCCGGCGGTTGAGAATCGTACGACGGGGGGTCCTCGCTATAGTACGCCAGGTTCGCGCGATCGCTCTGGATGAACGTAATCGGCCAAGCGCCCGCTTTGCGAAGCTCGATCATCAGATCTTCGACGAGCGTCATATTTTGCACGGTCGTCGTGATCAAAACGACGTCGCCCGGCTTTGCATTGTCGACGTCGACGACGATATGATGGGCTAACTGACGGGTCTGGCCGGTGCTCTGAGCCTGGGCAGCCACCGAGAGGAGCAACGTCGCCGCGACCGTGCCGGCGACGACGCGCCATGCTCGTAGGTGCATAAGAAAAGCCTTTCTTTACAAGAGCGGGCAGGGGCTCGGAGGAGCCCCCGCTTGGCGGTAGCACGGCACTGGAAGACGCACGTCCGCTCGGCGAAAAGTAGAACGTACGGCCGCCCAAGCCCTGCTCAAAACGGGCCGCGCCGGCCTTAGGTGACGAGCACGTTATCGCGCAAACAGAGCGCTATCGCAGCGATCACGAGCGCACCGCCGAGCGCCGTCGAAACCGTAATCGCTTCTCCGAAAATCGCGGCGGCGAGAAGGCTCGCCGCCACCGGCTCGAGCAGCGTGGACATGGCGACGATGCTGGGTGAAAAGTCTCGCAACGACGCATTGATTGCCGTGTGGCCCAGGAGTTGCGAGATGAATGCCATCCCTGCGATGCCGCCCCACGCCTTCAAGTTGCCGGCTGGGGGCGGCGGCTGACGCAACGCGAGCGCGAGCAGGCCGAGCGCGATTGCAGCCCAGCCGTAGGTACGCACGACGATGTGCTCGGTCGCGATGGGAGTGCCGTCGGCTTCCCGCCCCGCGCCGCGTACGACGATCAGGTATGCGCCGATCGCCAAACCGCCGAGCAGCGCGAGCGCGGCACCGAGCAGCGCGTGTCCGCTTACCGGAGCGGGTGAGCTTCGCTGTCGCGCGATGAGCGCAATACCTGCGAGTGCGAGGGCGAGCGCGATCGCATACGAGGGCGAGGGCTTGCGGCGCCGCGCTAAGCTATTGTATGCTTCGGTCCAAACCGGAGTTGTCGCAACTAAGAGCGTCGAAATCGCGACCGACGTAAAGAGCAGCGAGGCAATCCAGGTCGCGAAGTGTAGCGCCAATGCGAGGCCGGCGGCGGCAAAGGCCGCTTCGCGTCGTAGTTCAAGACGTCTCCGCGCCCGTCGAAAAAGGAGCAGGCCGGCGACCAGCGCGAGTTCGGCGAGCGCAAGCCGCAACGCGGAGACCGCGACCGGACCCGTGCCGGAAAGTGCAAAGCGCGCGAAGATCGCGGCCGCTCCGACCGCAAGTTGCGCGCCAAGCAAGCGAAAATACGGCACGTGGCGGGCGCATTGCCCGTTGACACGGACGGTCCTGCGGCGTATCGTTGCCCTATCCTCGCGGGAGCCCGCAAGAACGGGCTGAGAGGGCGATGCCGTCGCCGACCGCCGAACCTGATCCGGGTCATGCCGGCGAAGGAAGAGACGGTCGCGGCGGGTGGAGAGAGAATCATGGCAGCGACCGTCACTGCTTCCGGCCAGGGAAGCGCTCGCAAGGTATACGCCGGCGGTGCCGCCGACGGGCTTCGCGTCCCGTTTCGCGCGATCGCGTTGACGGACGGCGAGACGCACACCCTTTACGATACGAGCGGGCCCTATACGGATCCAGACGTCGTAACCGACGTGCGCGCCGGCATCGGGCCGCTGCGCGAACAATGGATCGAAGCGCGCGCGGATACGGTCACGCTCGAAGGTCCCTCGTCGGTGTATCGGGTCGCTCGCGAAGCGATGCCGGAGCTGGCGGCGCTGCGCTTCGTGACCACGCGGAAGATTCGCAAAGCCAAGGCGGGCGCCAATGTCAGCCAAATGCATTACGCGCGCAAGGGTGTCGTAACGCCGGAGATGGAGTTCGTCGCGATTCGAGAGGGTCTCGAGCCGAGCTTCGTGCGCGAGGAGATCGCGCGCGGCCGCGCCATCTTGCCTGCGAACGTCAACCATCCCGAGAGCGAGCCGATGATCATCGGCCGCAACTTCTTGGTCAAGATCAATGCGAACATCGGCAACTCGGCCGTCACTTCGACGATCGAGGAGGAGGTCGAGAAGATGACGTGGGCGACGCGTTGGGGCGCGGACACGGTCATGGACCTTTCGACCGGCAAGAACATCCATGAAACGCGCGAGTGGATCTTGCGCAACGCACCGGTGCCGATCGGCACCGTGCCGATCTACCAGGCCCTCGAGAAGGTCGGCGGCAAGGCCGAGGAGCTCACCTGGGAGCTGTATCGCGATACGTTGATCGAGCAGGCCGAGCAGGGCGTGGACTACTTCACGGTGCATGCCGGCGTGCTGCTGCGTTACATTCCGCTGACGGCCAAGCGCATTACGGGCATCGTCTCGCGGGGCGGATCGATCTTAGCGAAATGGTGCCTGTCGCACCATAGAGAGAACTTTCTCTACACCCATTTCGAAGAGATCTGCGAGATCATGAAGGCCTACGACGTGAGCTTCTCGCTGGGCGATGGGCTACGGCCGGGGTGTCTCGCCGACGCCAACGACGAAGCACAGTTTGCCGAGCTGGACACGCTCGGCGAGCTGACCAAGATCGCGTGGAAGCACGACGTGCAAACGATGATCGAGGGACCGGGCCACGTCCCCATGCATTTGATCAAAGAAAACGTCGAGCGGCAGCTGGCGGTCTGTTCGGAGGCTCCGTTCTACACCCTCGGCCCGCTCGTGACCGACGTCGCGCCCGGCTACGACCATATCACGAGTGCGATCGGCGCCGCGATGATCGGCTGGTTCGGAACGGCGATGCTATGCTACGTCACGCCCAAAGAGCATCTCGGTCTGCCCGACCGGCAGGACGTCAAGGATGGTGTCATCGCTTACAAGATCGCGGCCCACGCGGCCGACGTCGCCAAGGGCCATCCGCGAGCCCGACACTGGGACGACGTCCTCTCGCGCGCGCGCTTCGAGTTCCGCTGGGAGGATCAGTTCAACCTGTCGCTCGATCCGCAGACGGCCCGTGCCTTCCACGACGAAACGCTGCCCGCCGAGGGCGCAAAAGTAGCCCATTTCTGCTCGATGTGCGGCCCGCATTTCTGCTCGATGAAGATCACCCAGGAAGTTCGCGAGTTCGCCGAGCGTGGCTTAGCGGAAAAGTCGGCCGAGTTCCTCGAGCGCGGCGGCGAAGTCTACGTCGAGGTTTGAGTCCGCACGAACCTGTTCGTCTGTCGGCGGCCGGCCGAGCCGCATCCGGATTCCGCGCGCATCCCCCGCCCGGGTTTGCTCAAAATCCGGGAGTGATCGCCACGCCTTGCAGATTCTCTAGTCCCGTGATCAGTGCAAGTGGAGTCGGTCGAGATAACGGCACTTTGTCGATCGCGCCCGGGAGCACGGAAACGAAAAGAGTGCTGCCGCTTGACGTAAGGGCCAACTCGGTCGGTGCACCCGAAAAACTGATCTGCTGAGACGGAGTCGTCTGGCCGGGCGGAAAGACATCGACCGTATTGACGCCTCCTGTTTGAGCGACGAGAACGTTCCCTGCCGGGTCGATGACCAGTCCTTGCGGCTGGTCGAGGCTGATGCCGAGGTCCTTTGGTATGGTCGTTCCCAGCGCGTAGTACTCGATGCCGGCCTGCTTCTTTCCGTTGCGATAGGCGGCATAAAGGTTCCCGGATCCGTCGAAGGCGAGGCCGTCGGTTTCACTACCCAGACTCGGCAATGACGTCGGCGCCGAGGCACCGCTCATGTACGCGGTTATTGTCGAGCCCGCAGAATTCGTTACGTACACGTCCTGGGCCGCATCGACGGTGACGTAAAGTGGGCTATTGAGGCCGCCTGAATACTCCCTATTCGGCTCAATCGTTCGGGGTTCGTACTCGGTAACTCTATTGCCCTTGCGGTTGACGACGTAGAGCCGGCCGCTTTGGTCGATAAAGAGTCCGTAGGCGTGGCGCACGCCATCGGAGATCGTCCCGCTCTGTACGGGCGGGTTTCCGGGCGCAAAGATCTGCACTTCGTCACTGTCGGCACTGTAGAGAAAGCGTCCAATACCCTTTCCTGCAGGCGCGAGCCATCTGTTTGCGCGGTGGCTGCCAGCCGGCGTTGGTGGTGCGATCGAGGCATCGACGTCCGGCGACGAAAATCCAGTCGGACCAATCCATGCGTCTCCCGCGACGCCAAGGGCGGTCGGCGGGACCCCGGGGGCCGGGCTTCCGCCGCATGCGGCTAACGCTGCGCAGGCGGCGACGGACAGCAATTGAAACGCCCGCCGGTATCCGAAAAGCGGGACGCGGCAGTCGAACATGACGCTCTCCTCGAATCCGTGCGTGTTCCCTTGAGCGCCACCGGCAGCCCTCTTGTTTTTGGCTCTTACTTCGGTCTTTCAGAGTTGCTTCATACCTTGGTGCTATGGAGGGTACATGCGTCGAATACCAGTCGCCCTTGGTCTAATTGCGACCACGCTGCTCCTTTTGCCGGAACCTTCTCCAGCAGCGGAGGTCACGTCGCGCGGCCAAGCTCTGCGCCGACACGCGGCCGCGCAGAGCGCCGTCGTGCGTCCCGCCCACAAGGTGGGGCTAGGGAAGACGCTTTCGACGAAGGACGGGGGGCAGATCTTCGGTTTCGACATCGACCAGAACGGCGACGACGGCGTCCTGGCCAGCGCGCAAACCGAAACCTCCGGCGGCGCTGCGCTCGTCTCCGTCGAGACGTTCGACCAAGACACGGGGAAAATCACCAAGTCGTTCGACAAGTACGACGGCCTCCGCAGGCAGTACGCCGTCGACGCAATCTTCGCCGGCGACATTGCCCTGGTCACGCATTACATTCAAGAGAAGGACTCGATCTATTACCGCCGCGTGTTCGACCTGATGAATCCGGTGACGGCGCAAAAGTTCACCGGGCTCTGGGTCTCGCCGATCAAAGATATGCTGCTTTGGGGAGCAGCCGAAAATCAAACCACGCCGACGGCGGTGCTGTTCGCGTACGCGGCGCCGAAACACGGTGGTTCGCTCGAGCGGCCCAACTTGGTCGTCACGAACTTCTCGACAAATACAAGCACCGTTTTTCCCCTCGACATCAACCTCTTCGGCGTGGCGGACGGACCGCAAGTCGGCCAGTACTCGGCAGCTAATGAGGCGGTTTTTGCCCTCACGCCCGACGGTGGACGCGTGGGAGGTGAAGCGCCGGTCAACGTGCTCGTGAACCTTACAACTGGAGCGCAAAAGCAGTTTAACGGCCTCAACGAAGGCCCATACGGTTCGGGCGACGTCAATGGTTTAGCGGTCGACCCGAACACCGGCATGGCCGCGACGACGACCGAATTGAACGCGCAAGTCGAGTTCTACGACCTGAAGAAACAAGCGGGCATCGCCGTTCAGCTCCCATGCACCGGAAGTGCGAGCGAGTACAGCAGTGGTTCCGGCATCGCAAACGATCCGATCAACCATCTGTTCCTCGTTACGGAGTATTACTATTGTGACGCAAGCCAGGGGAGCGCGATACTGGTCTACGACGAACATGCCAAGCTCATCGAGACGATCACCGGCTTCGCGTTCGGCATCGGCGAGCCGGCGCCCGCGATCAATCCCAGCAAGCGCATGGGGTGGGCGCTCGGTGGCGACGGCTTCACCCAGCTCCGACAGTTCTTCTACTAGACGTACTAACCGTCGAACCGCAAGTCAGGGTCGTTCGGTGCAAGCGCTCGATTTGAGAGTCCAGCGGCCACGCGGGCCTCGCGTACAGCTGGCGGGTGTCACCTTCACTGCGCGCGTCATCGACAAACTACGAGCTAGCTTGCCGGGCGGGAACCTCAACGGATATTTTGAGTCGAACGGATTCAGTCTCGTCTGGCAGCGCCTTTCGGGTATTTCGCTTGACGAGCTGCGTTCCCAAATCGCGCAAGCGGAAGCCGAGGAGCACGTCGTTGCCTGGGTCGACCAGCAACTGCGCGAGAACGGCATCGACCGCGACGAAGCGAATGCCCGTATGGAAGCGGTCACGCCGACGAGCCTTTCGGCAGCATGGCAGCAGGTCTTCGCGGAGACGTATCCTGCGACGCTCCGCGATCGCTGCTCGAACGCATTCGACCTCTTCGAGGCCGACGACGAGCGCATCTACGGCGCGGACGCAGCGCGTGGCTAAACGCCGCGTTGCGCGATGATGCGGCGGTAGGCTTCGGCGGCGGGGGTCGGAGTTCGCTTCAAATCCTCGTCGGTATCGAGATCGATGTGATACAGCCCGAAATCGCTGTCCTCGTCGAGCGGAAGCCCCCACTCGCGGTTGGTCGTGATGCTCCAGTAGAGGTAAGCCGACACCGGTACGCCGGCAGCGACTGCACGTTGCACCTCGCGTACGTGCCGCTCGATGTAATCGACACGGCTTACGCCGTCGGCGGCATTCACGCAGCCGTTTTCGATCAGCAGGATCTCCTTGCCGGGAAACATTCGCTCGTAGTTTCGCAGCAGCGAGTAGAGCGTGGCAGGCCAGACCGGCGCGCGCGAATAGTGCGCTCGCGCAGCATCTGCCAAGCGGCCGATGTCGAAGAGGTTTGGCACGCCCCAATAGTAGTCGAGTCCGACGAAGTCTTGCTGGCCGACGGCCTCCGGCGGGCACAGGAAGGACGATAGTTTCCCGGCCATGCCGAGGTGCCACCAGTTTCCGTTGCTGAGCGTGGATAACATGCTCCAAGACTGCAAGAACGGCACGAGCGCTGCCGCAAACGAGCGCAGCGCGGCCATGCGGCCGCGCATGGAAACCGGGCGAAACTCGACGCGCGCGGCATCTCCGAAAATCGTCTTGGCCAGCGTGCGCGCGAGGTCGATTTCGAATCCGCTCCACGTCTTTGTCGCGGCGTCGAAAAGCGCCATACCTGGAACGTCGTCTTTGATGCCGATGATGATCCGTCCGCGGCGCCGAATGCGCGCGAGCACGCTCGCCCGCGGAACGCGTCGCGATGGACCGAGCGGAGGCACCAAGCTCGCATTCCGGCCGCGCAAGTCGGCCAGCGTCTTTCGGCCCCATGCAAGCGGGGGATCCGCAACGGGCTCATCCGGAAAGCTGCGACGCCACGCATCCGCCCAAACGGATGGTGCTTTGAACGCGCGCACCGCGGCGTCGACGACGTTAAGCAGCTCGCGGCTTCCGAGCGGAACGGCTACCGCATAGGGCTCTTCGGTCAGACGCGGGCCGGCGAACCGATAGCGCCCCGAATGGCGGAGCATGGTTCCGCGCAAGATCGTTTCGTCGCCGAGGATCGCGCCTGCGGACCCGCTATCGAGAGCGGCGAAGGCCGCGTCGTAGTCGTCGACCTGCAGTTCGCGCGCGGCCGGCACGACGCGCGATAGGGCTGCTTCCGATGTCGTCGTCGCGACGACCGCGACCCACTTGCCGGCGAAATCGTGCGGCCCTTGGTACGCGGATGCGGCGAGGACCACCAGCCGCTGACCGCCGATGTAGTAGGCTTCGGAGAACTGAATGTCGCGCGACCGCTCGCGAGTCGCGGTCATCTCGGCGATCACGACGTCGATGGTACCGACTTGGAGCAAGCGGTACTCTGTCATCTGTTTCGACTGGCGCGCCAGGTCGCGCACGCTGCGGACGCGCGTCGTTTGCCAATCGACGAACCGCTGCAGCCAGTTCGGCAGGCCGAGAACGAGCGGGTTCGCACCGACCTTCGCCTCCCCACGCAACGCTTTGATCTCGGCGCGGGCGGCCGCATGCGAGAGGAACAGATTGCGCATCAACGTGGCCGCATGGGCGACCTGCTCCTCCGTGTCGGCGCCCGGCTCGAGGCCGGGCGGCATGGCGTAGGCGCGCATCCACCACGGCTTGACATAGCCGAAAACGAGTTGCGTCGGCTCGTTAAAGGTGATCCAGTAGTCGACCAGATCGCCGACGCGGCGCGCGCTTTCGCGGGCGTACCGGCGGAAAAGCGCGACGAACCCTGGGTCGGTCATGCCCCCAGCCCGCTCCACGTGGACGGGCCAGGTGTAGTGGTGCAAGGTGACGACCGAGCACATCCCCGCCGCACGGATCGCCGCGAGCACGTCGCGGTAGTGGGCGAACGCGGCATCGTCAAACTGGCCCGGCTGCGGCTCCAGGCGCGTCCAGGCAAGCGATATGCGAAAGGCCTTGCAGCCGAGGTCGCGTGCTAGGCCGATGTCTTCACGATAGCGCTCCCAAAAGTCGGTAGCCCGCCCGCGCAACGTTTCACCGCGCCGGCGTTCCCAGAGGTCGCGTACGTCGTCGCCGCCGTCGACGTACGCTTCACACTGATGATCCGCCGTGGCCACGCCGAACATAAACGACGCGGGAAGCGGCGCTTCCGAGGAGT
>Ga0302325_10004567_pt1 | contig 31916 bp, 33 predicted proteins | sample Palsa_T0_2_FD_201948 | JGI IMG/M metagenome (GOLD analysis project Ga0302325, IMG submission 201948) | Peat permafrost microbial communities from Stordalen Mire near Abisko, Sweden - Palsa_T0_2 | ecosystem: Environmental > Terrestrial > Soil > Palsa > Peat permafrost | place: Sweden: Abisko... | reverse complement strand
TGGGCAACTGCTCTCGAAGGATGGTCGGCATCTTCTACTCGTGACAACCCCCGCCGAATCGGCGCTCGATGCGCGGGCGTCCAAAGCGCTTCTTGCCACCGTGACGAGCGAGACGGCGAAGCTGGCCCCGGGTCCGGACGGGCCCCCGGTGGTGAAGGCTGTTGGCGGCCCGAGGTTCGCGGCTGAGAGTGCGGGGGCCGTTCGCCAGGACGTCGTCATCACGTTGTTGACCTCGCTGGCCGGCCTCGCTCTTCTCTTCGCTGTCCGGTTTCGAAGCATCAGGCTCTTGTTGCTTGCCTCGGTGCCCATCGGGTTCGGCATGGTCGGCGGCTTGACAGCCGTCGTGCTCGCGCAAGGGCACATCCACGCACTGACCTTCGCGTTTGGATCGGTGTTGATTGGCGTAGGAATCGATTACCCGCTCTACCTTCTCAACGCGGCGTCCGTGCAGCCGGGAAATTCTCTGGAACGGATGAGCGCGGGGCTCGACGCAACGTGGAGGTCGCTCTGGCTCGGGTTCTCCACGACCATCATTGCGTTCCTGACGATGGCATTCTCGCAGTTTCCCAGCCTGCGGGAGCTGGCGCTGTTTGCCGGTGGAGGCATTGCCACGTCCTTTGCCGTGACGCTGGTCCTGCTCGTGCCCCTCTGCGCGGCCTGGGGACCGCGGCGATGGTTGGGCGTCCCCGGCTGGATGCCCGCGCTCAGGGTACGGAAGGTGCGGCCCTGGGTGGCTTGCGGCACGGCGGTCGTTATTCTCGCGGCCTCAGCCGTCCTGACGCCGAGACTCCGGTTCGACGGTGAGCTTCGTCACCTGGACGCCCAACGGCCCCAGACGCTTCTTGAATTCGAACAGGTCATGGACCGATTCGGCATTCGGAGGGCAGACACCTTGGTGGTGGCTCGTGGACAGACGCCACAAGAGGCGCTGGTCCTGAATGATGCTGTCGAGAGCATCCTTCGTCGTCTGCCGACAACGGGAACCACCTCGGGAATGTTCAGTCTCGGTTCCCTGCTGCCGTCGGTGGCTACGCAGCGGGCGAGGGCAACCCGTCTAGGGACGCTTGACCTACCATCGGCCCGAGCGCGCCTGTCGGCAGCGGGGGTCGAAGCGGGGTTTTCGCCCACGGCATTTGACGCCTTCTGGGCAGAGGTTTCCGCAGTCCGGGCCGGGCAGGTAGAACCCCTGACTCCCGCGGACTTCGAACAGACCTCCCTCGAGCCTCTGCTCAAGCGAATGCTCAAATGCTCGACGCAAGTCTGCATCGCGGTCACCTCGGTTGAACCTCGGAGGCCGGAAGAGGTAGCCGCTCTTGCCAGCGCGCTCCCGACGGGCGCGGTGCTGCTCAACGCTGAGGCGCTGGCGCGGAACACCGTTGCGAAGATTCCGCGCCAACTGGCCTTGCTCAGCGGCGTGGGTCTCGCACTCAACGTCCTTCTTCTCGGATTCGCCTATCGGTCCCCGCGGCTGGCCGTGCTGGCATGTCTGCCGGGGTGCCTGGGGCTAGCCGGGACGATGGCAATTCTCTCGGCCATCCAGGTGCCACTGAACATCGTGTCGGCGACCGCGCTCGTGCTCATCCTGGGGTGTGGCGTCGACTACGGCATCTTTGCGCTGCAGGGGCTCACCAGCCCCTCGGCGGTGTCGGGAGTGGAGGCGACAGGGGTCTTGCTCACTTCGCTTACTGCGCTCGCTGGTTTCGGAACGCTCGTCCTCGCGTCCTATCGAGCGCTGCAGTCCTTGGGCGCCGCCGTCGGACTTGGCATCATCCTCAGCGCCGCGGCCGCCATCTTGCTGTTGCCGGGCGTGTTTTCGGTGCTTCGGCCGCATGCCTCGACGCCGGAAAGGCCTTCATGAGGCTGTCCTCGCGGGTTCTCCAGCTCCTCGTGCCAGCGCTCCTGGGTTGTTCACACCCGGGCGTCGTGGCGCCCTCGCCACACGCTGTTTCGATGTCACCAAAGGATGCCGAAGAAGCAAGAGCGAAGCTTGTGTCCCAGGAGCCAGCGTCCTTCAAGATGCTTCACCAGGTGGTCGCGACGTACCGCGGGAAAAGCTATCTCATGACGGGCTACGTGTTGGGGCGCAAGGACGGCGCGTTCCGAGTGTCCGCGACCGCTGCCCTGGGGCTCAAGCTTTTCGACGTTGCCAGGGTGGGCGGTCGGTGGGAGTCCCGCGTTTATCTGAAACAAGTTGCAGAACAGCTTGACCCGGCCGACCTGGGGCGGGCCGTAGAGCGCATCTACTTCTTACCCGCCACTGGTCCCTTGAAGGCCGACTCGGGCAGCTGGGTGTCGAGTTCGACCGTCGCCGGCGAGGAGGACGTTGATACGGTCGAGGACTGGCGGGACGACGAGACGCTTGCGCTTCGGCGCAAACGCTATTTCAAGGATGGCAAACAGGTCCTCCAGGTGGACTTCGACAAGCTTGACCTCGTTCAGGGGGCCTGGCTCGCCGACATGGTCCATCTGACGGACAGCCGGGGGTTCAGCCTCGAGCTGAGAGTGACGGGATATGAGCCGGGGTTTCCGGTCCCAGACGACGCCTTGAGGGTACAAAGTCCCTAGGGACGCTGCCTCCACAGGTGGGCAGCAGGGCCGACGAATGCGTCGCCGAGTATGCCGAGACGCCCGTTTTGAGCGGCTGTGAGAGTTGGACAGCACGCGGCGATGGTTTAGCCGAAGGTCCGTCCCGGGACTCCGGCGAAACCCTTGATGGTCGCTTCTGCCACCATTCGGCCTGCCGCCCGCACTTGGCCGTGCCCAGTCAGCATTCCAAACCTTTGCTCGCCCATCTGTACCTCGAAGGTGACCTCAGTCCCCGGCTCGACAATGGCTCGGAAGCGGGCACGGTCAACTCCGACCAGGAACACTCGCTGGGCCGGTTGGTGGAACAGCGCGTAGTAGGCCATGGTTTGCGCAAGTCCCTCGAGAAGTAGCACTCCGGGGACAATTGGATGCCCGGGGAAATGCCCGGCGAAGAAGGGCTCATCCCTGCGAAAGGTGCGAAGACCAGCCACGTAACCTTCGCGAAGTTCGAAGACGGATTCCACCATCAAGAACGGCTCTCGATGGGGAAGCACGGACGTCACGGGCGGGAGTTCCGAAGAGGGCACGGGAACAGGGGACATCGACACGACGCCATTCGCAAGACCAGTGATTTGTTCCTCGGGTACGCGCGTCGCTACATCGACATCCCGCCATTGATGCCAACCACCTGGCCAGTGACGAAGCCCGCTTCCTCCGAGCAGAGATACCGAATCACGTGCGCAACCTCGCTTGGGAGGCCGACGCGGCCCATCGGTATCAACGGCAGCAAGGCCTCGACGCGGGCTTCCTTGAGCATCTCCGTCTCGATGAGTCCTGGGGAGACGACGTTCACGGTGATGCCGCGGGGCGCGAGTTCCAGTGCCAGTGACCTGGCGGCCGAAATGAGGGCTCCTTTGCTGGCCCCATAGGCCACCTGCCCAGGATTTCCCCGCTGGGCCGCAATCGATGAGAGCACCACAATGCGCCCTCGTCTTTGCCGAACCATTGCTTTGACGATTGGCCGACCAACGGCAAGAAAGCCACCAAGGTTGGTGCCGATGACTTCATCCCATTCCGCATCACCTGTCAGCGCGAAGAGTTGATTGCAAGTGATGCCGGCGTTGAGCACTACCGCGTCCGGCGTCCCCAAGTCCTCGAGGAGGGTGCGTGTGGCGGCATCAGCTTCTTGGCGGTCGGCGAGGTCAAAAGACACCAAGTGGGGCTCAGGCCCTCCGGCTTCAAGGATGGCGGCGGCCACGTTGCGGGCCGCCGTCTCCTGTCTTCGGTAGTGCAGCCAGACCCGGTATCCTGCTGCCCCCAAACTGAGGGCCGTGGCCGCGCCGATTCCTCGGCTTGCTCCGGTGATGAAGACTTGCTTCAAGCAATGGCTCGGATTGCAAGCTGCGAAGCAGAGATGGTTCTTAGCACGCAATGCACGTCCACGACCAAGCGGCATCTGCGAGCGCTCTTGCCAAACGTCAGGACGGATGGTGCCGACCAGGAGACACTGCGAAGGGTGCAAGTGGGTGTCATCTTGCTGCCGATCTCAGCACGCGGCGGTCCTCGGCTGAACGCAAACGGAGAAACAAGTCATGAAGAAACTCCTGTGCGTGTTTTCGCTGCTGACCGGAACCTGCGTCTTCGCAGACGATGCGGTCAAGACAGCCGGCGAGAAGGTCGACAGGGCTGGTTCGAAGACCGGCGGTGCACTGGACAAGGCTGGTTCGAAGACCGGCAACGCACTGAACAAGGCTGGCACGAAGACCGGCGGTGCGCTGGACAAGGCTGGCACGAGGACCGGCGGTGCGCTGGACAAGGCTGGTTCGAAGACCGGCGGTGCGCTGGACAAGGCTGCTTCGAAGACCGGCAACGCACTGAACAAGGCTGCATCGAAGACTGGCAATGCGCTGAACAGGGCTACTTCGAAGACCGATGACAAGGTGAAGAAAGCGACCTCCGAGACGGCGCCGTCCAAATAGCGAAGAAGCATGGGCTTCTAGCCGACGTTGGCGGCTGCTCGCGTGTTTCTCCGTGAGGACTCCACCGAACGCCTAGGGAGGGCCGCCATACTTCGCGGTGTGCAACCGTCGTGCGGCCGCCATCCAGCGATCTCGGACGATTCGGTCCTGGAACCCGGGTAGTCGTTCGCCCACAGCGAGGATGTCCTCACGTGTCCAGTTGGCGATCTGTGCGTACAGGTGGATGCCCGCCCGGTGAAGTGTTCGCTCCACCGCTGGCCCGATACCCCGAATCTGCTGGAGGTCATCGCGCACAGGCTTCACCCGAGGGCGAGCGGCCGGCGCAGCCTGGGGGACAAGAAGGTCGCCCTGCGCCACGGGAGTTAATACGACGTCGTGCCTGGAGCGCAGCGTGACCAGGTCCGCAAGGGCCTCCGCCAGCTGGGCCGCGAGTGCGTTGCGGTCCACCTCCGACTCGGCAAGCTGCCGTCGGGTGGCGCTCAGGTGTTGAAGCGCCGACTCGGCGTGGGCGCGGGCGGAGTCCCACCCTGTCTCTGCGGCCTGAAGCGTGGCCTTCAAGGTTTCGAGTCGTTGACGCGTGGACTCATCGGCCGGGGGCGTCGGCACCTGGAGCGTCTTCAGCCGCTCGTTCTCCTGTCGAACTGCGTCACGCTGGCTTTCGATTTCTACGACGCGTAGCCGGGCGCCGGCGACTGCCGTTCGGGACGCGTCCACCTCCACCTTGGCCGTCTCGCGAGCCGTTTCGGCCTCCGCGAGCCGCGCCGAAAGCTTCGCGAGCTGTTCACGTGTTCCCGAAGCTTCCTGACGGGCCGTATCCCGCGCCGTCTCGACCTCGTTCAGGTCTCGCCGCAGTGTCTCCGCTTGACGCCGGGCGAACTCGGCTGCGTTTTGCACCTCTCCGAGTTCGCGCTGCTCGGCTGCCCTCGCAGACTCAGTGACTCGCAGCAGGGCTCGGGCCTCCTGCAATGCTCGTCGCGATGCGGCCGCCTCGACGGCGGCCAGCCTGCGAGCGCGGAGCCCACGCGCGAGCCAGCCGATTGTGAAGCCGAGGAACGCCGCGATGAGGAGGCACAGGAGAATGTCACGCACGACGTCGAACATCAGCGACTCCCTGGTGCGAGGACGCGGAACTCGATGCGCCGGTTGAGCTGGTCAGCGTCGGGCGTCCGGGCCCGCACCAGCGGCCGCGTAGAGCCAGAGCCGAGCGTGTGGATGCGCTCCGGGGCTATCCCCTTTGCGGCGAGGTAATTTTTCACGGCTTGGGCGCGCCTTTGGCTGAGCCGACGGTTGGCCGCCGGGTTTCCCCGGCTCTCGGTGTGGCCCTCGACCTCGACGTCCAGTTCAGGGGCCGAGGCGAGCTGCTCGGCGACCGCGTCGAGAAGGGGGGCGGCATCGGGGCGAAGCCGGTCGTTGCCGGTCTCGAACTCAATCCGGCCGCCGGCGAGCAAGCGGTCAAGCTCGGCCTGGACCCGCAAGGGAGCTGGCGCCGGGGGCGCAGGAGCGGGTTCGACATGGACGGGCAGCACCGGTGGCGACGGACTTGTGACGGTGGGTACGGGTGCGGGCGCGCGGGCGCTCGCCAGCGCTGGCGCGTGAAGGGCGACGCAAAACCACGCAAGTACACCGAGGGCGACGAGGCATGCCCCCAACACCAGACGGTCCGACGTGCCCCCCGCCGAGCCCACGTCCTGTGGTGTAGCAGATTTCTAGTGGGCTTGGCCGGTTAGACGCAGTGCGTCAGAAGGCGTCGCAGAAACGGTTGGGGGCAGGATTGAGCCCGCTGGGGTCGGCCCCTAAACTCTGGAGCATGGTTGCTGAGGTGAAGCACATCCAGGCGCGTTCGGTGGCTCAAGCCCGTGCGCTTCAGGTACTCGGTGCGGGCGTGCTGGCAGGACTTCTCGGCGGCGTCGCTTCGCAGAAGCTCTGGATGGGAGTCTGCTTTGCGGCGGGTGGCGTGCTGGTGACGTTGAGTGCCATCGACTACCGCTGCGCCGCCCTGGCGTCGCCGTCGGACAAGAAGGACCGCGAAGACCGCGAGCAGCCTATTCCCCCGCCCTGAGGCGCCGCGGTGGAGCTGTCTCTCGCCGGTACCGCTCCAGTGCTTTGGACAGCATCTGCAGTCGACCGAGGCCAGTCGGGCCGAAGGCCGTCACCGTCAGAGCCCCAGCGCAGGCTGCCCATTGCGCTGCCTCTAGCAGCGGAGCCCCGTGAGCGAGCTGCAAGGCCAGGGCGGCCAGAAAGACGTCTCCAGCGCCCGTCGGGTCCACCGCGTCTACTCGAAGCGGGGGGATGTGCCACCCCTGCTGGCCCCTGTAGAGCCGGGCGCCCGCGGCCCCCTCCGTGACGGCCACGTGAGGAACGATGGCTCGGAGGGCGGCCAGAGTCGCAGGACCCAGCCCGGCCAGGTCCTCCGCGCTGCACGAGACCAAGCCGCACCCAGCGAATGGGCGCGCGTCAACGAGTGCGCAGGGGACTGACGAGCCGTCAGCGGCGAAGGCGCGGAGCCATCCCTGGAGACCCGCGGCCAGGAGGCGGGCTGGACGGACGGCCAGCGCGGAGGGAATGACCTCGTTGGCCACCGGGCAGAGCAGCACCACATCCGCACACGGCAGAGGGGCGTCGACCGCTCCGGCGTGTGCGAGAAGGTGCACGATGCGCCCGGCGCCGACGTACCGCTCGTCGAAGGCCGTGGTGCGTGGAGCGGGGAGGACCTCGGCGCGGTGGAACTGGGCGAGCAGGGGGGTTCCGACGAAGTCCAAACCGGCGCGGGTGATGAGCGTCACCTCGGCGCCCAGCGCCTGTGCTGCCAAAGCCGCGTAGAGGGCCGCGCCGCCGGGGTGGACGGCATCGGCGAGATGGTCGTTGGTGACGTGTCCGACGGTGACGACGCGCATCGAGGTCAGGAGTGGGCCGCGAGTGGATACGCGGAGCCTCCTCGCACCGTCCCTCCTTCGATGTCGATGAGCCAATATCCCTCCCGGCCGGCTTGCGTCGAGCTGCCCGCTCCGAAGAGGTGCGGCCGGGTGGGCGTCGCCGGATGGTAATAGCGGCGGTGGATGTGGCCGTGCAGGACCGCGAAGCGAGGGCCCGGAAGCAACGCGAGCAAGGCGTCGGCATCGAGCAGTCGATGCGAGAGCTTGTCCGGAGTTCCGTTGGCGCGGCGAGGCGCGTGGTGCACCACCACCAGCACGGCGCGTCCGTTAAGTGCAGGGTCGGCGATCGCCGCTCGCAGTCCCTCCAGCTGACGGGGCCCGAGCCTCCCATAGGAGACTCCTGGAATGGAGGGAAGCAGGGAGCTGTGCAGGGCAATCACTGCCAGCCCGTCGCCGAGCAGTCGCACCAGGGGCCATGGGCCGATGCGCGCGTGAACGGGCAAGTCGGACTGCAAGAGCGCTCCGAAATGCGCCTCGAAGCGCTTTTCCTGGATTGCCGCTGGATGGTGGCAGTCGTGGTTGCCAGGAATGACGGTGCAGCGTCGCGGGTCGCCCACCAGCGGACCCAGCGCCGAGGAAGCCCCGGCGAACTCTGAGGAGAGTGCCGAGGATGTGAGATCCCCGGAGAGGACGAGATGGTCCACCGCGTGCCGGTCTGCCTCGCGAACGATGGCTCGGATGGTCTCGGGCGCTTGGGAAAAGGCCTGCGCGCGGCCCTCCACCATCAGCTCGTACCAGGACATCCAGAACCGGGGGCCACGACGGAAAAAGCCGGTCCGTTTCGGGTCCTCGGTGACGTGGACGTCAGAGCAGTGAAGAACGCGCATCCGGAGCGCTGGCGACGAGGGTAGGCTCGCGCCAGGCGATCCAAGCCGGCAACGCGAAGAGCGCCGCGCTGAGGCAGCACAGCTCGCCGAGCGACGCGAGCAGACCGAAGCCCCGGAGAGCCCGGTTGTCGGCGACGAGCAGTGAGGCGTAGCCAATGACCGTGGTCGCCGAGCAAAGTGCGACAGCAGCACCCGTTTCGCGGATGACCCGCCCCATCTTGCCCGGGCCCTCCAGTCGATACCGCTGGACGATGTTGACGGCGTAATCCACGCCGATGCCAAAGGTGATGGGGAGGACGACGAAGTTGAGAAAATTCACACGCACCTGCGCCGCAGCGGCGGCTCCCACCAGCCAGGCCACTCCGAGCAGGAGGCTCCCGCACGTCAGGAGGATGGGTCCGACCTTTCGAAACACCACGGCGACCAGCATGATGACCGCCACCAGCGCGAGCAACGTGGCACGCGGTCCATCCCTGACGATTGCTGCGGTGATGTCAGCAAAGAGCAGCTGCTGCGCGAGCGCCTGGGTCGAGGTGCCGCTCTCGGCGATGGACCCGCGCAGGAGCCTTCGGATGGCCTCCAGTTCATCGGCATTCAGCACCCCCACCTTGCGAGGAAAGGCGAGCGCGATGCGCCCGGTTGTCCCGTCCCGCTCGACGAGAGCGCGCCTGATGGACCGAGGAAGGTCGTTCAGCTCGGGAGGTCGGGCGTCGGCTGGCGGCCGCAGGCGCTGAGCCCGGTTGCGCACGTCTGGGGAGAGCTGCTGGAGGCGGGTTTCGCTGAGTGCGTCGCGTAACTCGTGCACGAGCGGGAGCTTCTCGGGGGCGTCCGCAGGAAGAGCGGTCTTCAGGGTGCGCACCTCGCGCAGAGGATCGGCAGCTCCGAGCTGGGTGCGCTTTCGTTCGAGGACCTGCAGAGTCTTGTCCAGGTCTTCGGGCGTCTCTGCGCGCAGAACCATCGGACTGAGGTAGGTGCGGAAGATCTCGTCCAGCTTGAACGACCAGAAGGTGGCGCCCCCGTCCAGGCTCTTCTGCGAGCGGATGCGGGAGACGTCGTACTCGATGAGAGGGCCTCGGTAGGCGAGCACCGCCGCAACCGAGGCGCCCAGGAGGGTCATCGAAATTGCCCGGAGCGCAGCGCCCCGACGTTGGACGAAGGAAGCGGTGAAGACCGCCCAGGGATGCTCCCCGCTAGGGCGGAGAAAGCCGCCTGGGCGCCACTTCTCTAGAGCAAAGATGAGAGGTGGCAGAAGGAGAAAGGCAGCGACCCAGTTCAGGGCCATCCCCAACCATCCGATGACGCCAAATTGACTGAATCCGCGGAAGTCGGTTGACGCCAGCGAGAGGTAGGCGAGCCCGGCGGCGAAGGAAGCGACGAAGGTCGCGGCCAGAGAGCCAGTCCAGGCGAGGCGGATTGCCTCCTCGACTGCAACACCGCGCGTGCGTTCCTCGCAGTAGCGAGCCACGACGATGATGCCCACGTTGATGCCGTTGCCGAGCACGATCGAGCCGAGAAAGGCGGTGTTGGCATTGAGGTAGCCGATGAGAAACCAGCTCAGGCCGAACGTTGCCGCCGTGCCGACGGTGAGCGAGCCGACCAGGGCAAAGATGGGCGCCCAGCGGCGGTAGAACAGATAGAGCGCAGTGAAGACAAAGACCAGAACCACCACCGTGGACGAAGCGAGGTCCGAGACCAGCGACTCCTGTTCTTCCAGAGGTGCAACGACCTCACCGGTGAAGCCGACCTTGAGCGTGGGGTCATAACGAGTCGGATTGAGAGCCTTCACTTGGGCCCGTACCCGCTCAACGAAGCGCTTACTTCCCTCGTATCCGTGAATTTTCTCGGAGGGCGCCACGAGCAGCGCCAAGAGATGTCCATCCGGAGTCTGGTAGTAGCCATCTCGAAACTGGTCGGGGTTCTGGATGCCGTACTTCGCCTCGAGGTCGGAGAAATCGAGCGAGGGAGCCACCTCGGCAGGCTTTTCCTCGTCGTCGACCAGGTTGAGAAGCGGGTTCTGACGCTGCTTCTCCCAGGCCACCCGGGCGCGAATCCGGTTGAGCACGGTGTGAAGGTCTGGCTGGCTCAGGTAAAACGCCCCGAAGCGCTCCAGGAAACGCTCCTGATCGTCCGTGCGGTAGGTGACGTCCTGCACCTCATCCGGTCCCATCGCGCGCAGACGAACCGCCAAGTCATTCGCGAAGCGCTGCACGGCCAGCGGGTCAGTTCCCTCGAGAACCAGGAACAGGTTGTTCACCGGATGGAGCTTGGGGCCAATGCTCTTGGCAGCAAGGACGCTGGGGGCGGTTGCCGGCAGCAATTCCTCGAGGTCACTGCGCAGGTTCCCGTAAAGTCGCGCCGAGTAGAAACCACTCGCCAGCGTGAAGAGAAGCGCAGCGCTGAGAACAGTCCGTCGGCGGCGAATCAGCCAGGGGATGAGGCGTTGGCCGAGGCTCTCCAGCCCTGAGCTCACCTCGACTCCTCGCCGGGGACGGTTGCCGAGAGGGGAAGCTCGCGACAGCCATCTGCCGCCGAGCGGTAGGCGGCGTCGATGAGTTGCACACACAGGAAGGCCTCGCCGGCCTCGGTCCCCACCCAGGTGCCCTGGTCGATGGCGCCACGGAATTGGTCGAAGAGCGAGTTGAACCAGGAGACGTGGCTCGCGTCCATCCAGTCCGAGGAGACGCTCCGGCGCTCGGTGTGCCAGCGGACGGCGCCCTGCGCCACTTCCGGTCCGTCCGTGCGCTCCATCAGCGCCAGTTCAAGCTCGTCATCGACGACGGTGATTGCACCGCGCTCGCCCTGGACCGAGTAGATCACCTTGCGCACCCCGGCGGTCCAGCTGAGATGTGCGTGGGCGAGGCCAGTGGGGAACGTGAGGACCGCGCTGATGTTGTCCTCGGTGTCCCACCGGTCGGGCTCGAGATTGGACATCTTGGCGGTGACCGCGCTCGGGTAGGAGCCCATCCACTCGAAGGCCAGATAGAAGCTGTGGCTTCCATGGTCCATGGCGATGCCGCCGCCGGAGTACCGGCGCTGGCGGCGCCAGTCGGTGTTCCAGTCCGGCACTCCCTTGGCGTGGGTGTTGCGGAAGGTGCTCAAGGTGACGCTTCGGACCCGACCAATCCGCCCCGAGGCGAGAATTTCGCGAATCGCCTTCACCACCGGCGCGTGCTTGTAGTTGTGACAGGGGAAAAGCACCCGCTTGGCTCGGCGTGCATGTTCGAGCAGCGAACGCGCTTCTTCCACAGTGGTGGTGAGCGGCTTCTCACACAGCACGTGAAGACCGGCATCGAGCGCTCGGTGGGCGATGGCGGCGTGGTCGCAGGGCGGCGTCGAGATGTCCACGAAGTCCAGCGAGCCCGCCTCCGCGGCAATGAGCGCTTCGGCACTCTCATAGAGACGGGCACCGGGCAGCGTGACTCGAGCACTCTCGCGGCGCGGCCCGCAGATGTCGGCCACGGCGACGATGTCAACGTCGCGCCGCGTCCTCCCTCGCTCGACATACGCTGGCACATGACCCTTGCCGGCGATGAAGCCGTAGCCAATGACGGCGCCACGCAGGGCACGGGAAGAGGGAGGTCCTGCCATAAGGGGAAGACGGGCTCCTTAACGCCCAGCCGGGGGTCAGCGCCAGCGGCCGCTCCGCTCCAACTCTGCGAAGACCTCGCCCAGCAGACTCAACCCCTCTTCGGCAGCGGCCTGGTCGATGGTCAGCGCCGGTTGCAAACGAATGTGAGGGGAATACGTCATCGCCAGCAATCCGCGTCGGACGCCGGCCAGATAGACATCTTTCATCACGGCGGAGGGGACGGGTTCCTTGGTCTGGCGGTCCCGCACCATCTCGATGGCCAGAAACAGGCCCTTGCCCCGCACTTCGCCGATGAAGGGGTAGTGCTCCTGCATCTCGCGTAGCCGCGCCAGCATGAAAGTGCCGACCCGCTCGGCATTCTCCCAGAGCCGTTCGCGCTGGATGGTCCGGACCGACGCCAGGGCGGCAGCGGCGGCCAGGGGGTTTCCTCCGTAGCTGCTAGAAGCGCCCGAGGGCTTGTTCCATGGGGAGGTCTCGGCAATATCCGTGCGCGTGAGGACGCCGCTCACCGGGAAGCCCGAGCCAAAGGCCTTGCCGAGCGTCACCACATCCGGCTTTGCCCCTGGTGTGTGGTCGATGCCCCAGGGACGGCCGGTGCGGCCGAAGCCGGTAATCATCTCGTCGGCGATGAAGAGCGCTCCGACCTCGCGTGCCGCGTCGGCCACCGCCGGCAAGAACTCCGGGGGAGGAACGACGTTGCCCGCCGTCCCTTGCATCGGCTCCACGATGACCGCGGCGACAGGCCCCTGAGGCTGCGTCTTCAGTGCCTTCCTGACGAATTCGGCGCAGGCAATGCCGCAGCTCCCGTACTGCAGACCGAATGGGCAACGGTAGCAGTCGGCATACGGGATGGAGGTGGTGTGCGGAAGCAGTGGGGCGAAGCCGTACTTGGCGTCGCTGCCCATGAGCGACATCGCGCCTGCGGTCTTGCCGTGGAAGCCGCCCCAGAACCCGACCACGTCGAGCCTTCCGGTCTTCACCCGGGCCAGCCGGAGCGCGGACTCGACCGCTTCTGCTCCGCCCGAATAGAGCTGCAGGCGATCCAGCCCCGGGGGCGCCATCTCCGCCACCGCATCCATCAACTCCACCCGGGGAAGGCTGGTGAAGCTGCCCACCGTCAGCTTTTGCGTCTGCGCCGTGAGCGCTTCGACATAGGCCGGATGGGCGTGTCCAAGGGCGTTGACGCCAATTCCACCAATCAGGTCGACGTAGGTGTTCCCGTCGACGTCAGTGACGTGGCTCCCCTGGCCATGGTCCATGGCCACGCCGGCCCACAAAGCGAACCCTTGCAGTCCAGGAGCCAGATGCTGTGCCTCGCGCGAGACGAGGGCGCGACTCTTGGGCCCTGGAACCTCGGTCTTGAGCAGCACCTTGGGCACGGGACTCATCCGGGGCGCGGCGTGCGGAAGACGTAGAGCCGGTGCATGGGGTAGTTCCAGGCCAGGCCGACCACCACCGCCGCGACGAGGACTCCCACGCCCGCCTTGAGGCCTGCGCCCTCGACGAGCAGACGCGCCAGACCGAGGTTGAGCAAGAGCGACGTGCCCCAGGCCAGCAGGTAGCGGCCGGCCTGGTAAAGCAGACGCTGGCCTCCGGTGCGGAAGATGAGGTGGCGCTTGGCTGTGAAGTCACTCACGCCGCCAGCGACATGGCCGGCGAGGATGGCCCATCCGTAGCGCGTGCCGAGAAGGATGAGGCCTTCCATGACCAGCACGTCGAGGGCGGAGGCAACGCTGGCCGAAGCTTGGGAGGCGACGAAATTCCATACCTCGCGAAGCCGCGCGGAACGTCGTCCGGCGGCGATGCGGACGGAAGGGCTCACGGACGTCCTAGCGGCCCCGCTTCCGCAGCTCCGACCGGACGAAGGCCGTGCGTTGGATGCCGGTCGCGTTGGCGAGGACGGCGATGAGCGCCAGGGCTGCGAGCACCAGGTGGTAGCGCGGATGCGTCGCGTCCGGCTCCCACCAGAAGGCCACCAGCGGAGAGAGCACCGTGGACAGGCCCAGGTAGGCGGCCCGCTCGTGGCGCTGCATCAGTCCCATCCGCGCATCCACGCCCATCGCCTCGCCCTTGGCGCGGGCGTAGGAGACCATCACTGCGCCGGCGCAGGCCGCGGCGGCCAGGACGAAGCCCACCGGGTCATTCCGGTAATAGTAAGCAAAGCCAAAAAAGACCGCCATTTCCGCCCAGCGGTCCACTGCGGCGTCGAGGACCTCGCCAGCGTCGGAGGCCAGGCCTCGCTCCCGTGCGACAGCGCCGTCGAGCGAATCGCACATCGCACCGGCCACCAGTGTCCAGCCGCCGAGACCGAACCAACCCCCCGCTACGGCGACGGCCGCCACCAGATGCAGCAAGAGCGACGTCCAGGACAGGGCATCGGGATGAATGCCCAGGCGAACGCAGGCGCGCACCACCGGCCGGAAGACCCACAGCCCGTACTCCATGAAGTACTCGCCCAACAGGGGGGTGCCCCCTTGCTGGGTGACGCGCTCGGTCTGCGGGCGACCGGTGAGGGTGGTCTTCACCGCGAAGGCCCCCAGCGCGACGACAAAGGCGCCCGCGAGCATGGCCAAAGCGAAGAGGCTGGTGAGGTTGCCGGTCATGCGTTGCGCAAAGGAATGGCCGTCACTAACCGCGGCGCTGGAAAGGAACACCACATAGCGTTTCCAGGGCCGGAGTCAACGAGAAGTCCATGAAATCCGGGGGGGTAGGGGAGATCCTCCGAAGACAGTTACGTACGTTGCATCGGCAACGGATTTCCTCCCGCGGCGATTCTCGCGGATGCTAGGCCCGCGCGAGTTCCAAACTGCTCCGTGCGGAAACACGGGGTCGGCCGGACGCCGAAGACCCAAACCAGCGGAGGAATTGGTGAGACTGCTGCTCTTGACCTTGGCGCTCGCACTGGCCGAGGCCTCCGCCACCCAGGCTCTGAAGGCTCGAGATGCAGAGGTCCGCGCCGCGGTGCCGGCCAAGGGCGCCGAGCTCACCCCGGCGACCCGGCAGAAGCTGGAGAACATCCTCACCCGCGCCGTCGACTTGGAGGGCGTCGCTCGCGCCTCGCTGGGGAAGAATTGGGACAAGGCCACCCCGGCGCAGCGGAAGCGGTTTCTCGACGCCTTCAAGCAGCGCTTCCGGAAAGCGACCGCCGACCAGTTCAGCGACGACTACCGTGGCACGGAGGTGAAGTACTCGCCCGAAGTGCCCGGGGACGACGGTACGGTGAAGGTGCCCACCGAAGTCACCATCAAGGGCGAGCCGACCCACATCGACTACGTCATGCGCCGCTCCGGTCCCGACTGGCGCATCGTGGACATCGTCGTCGATGACGTGTCGACGGTGGACAATTACCGGTCCAGCTTCAGTCGAATCATCAAGAAGGAAGGCATGGATGGGCTCATTGACCGGCTGAACAAGGCAACGGTCAAGCCAGCGGGGAAGGAAGCGAATTGAAGAGGCGGTGAGCAGCGCTGGCTCCTGCCTCGCCGGGCGCCGTCGACGGATGTCTCAGGGTTTTCTTGTCAGCCCTGGTCCTGGGCTGGCAAGAGCGCCTTGGTCGAAGGGAAGGGAGGGCGGAGCACTTGAAAAGGCACCTCAGGCGCCGCCTCGCCCCGGTCGGTCGGCCGTGGCTCGCGGGACTCCTGGCAGTCACGGCCGCCTGCTACCCCAGTGGCGTCGACCAGACCTCGGACCTGAACACGGTCACCACCGTCTACGACGTTGGCTTCAGCACCAGCGGCGGCTTTCAGGCGCTCACGACGTATTCGATGCCGGGTGCGACGCTCGCTGAACCGGAGAATTGCGTCATCGAGGATTTGGCCGACGGTGGGCCGTTCCCGTTCCCGACGAGTTCACCGCTCCCGTCGACCATCTGCACCACCATCGAGAACCAGCTGGCTGACCTCGGCTACACGCTGGTCGATGCTGCAATGACGCCCGGCCAGGCACCGCCTGACTTCGTGGTCACCGTGGCCGGGCTGCAGCAGAGTTACACGGCGTACGTGAGTTACCCCTGGTACGGGTACTGGGGAAGCTACTACCCGGACTACCCCTGGGGCGGCTGGGGCATCTACTTCCCGTGGAGCGGCTTTTCTTACAGCTACCAGGTGGGCACTCTGGTCATCGTCATGGTGAAGCCGACGATGGATGCCGGGCTTCCGGAAGGCGGGGAGATGGCCGCCATTTGGGCCGGAGCGCTCAACGGTGTCATCACCTCGGCCAACGCCGAGCCACAGCTCATCGGGTCAGGAATCGTCCAGGCGTTCAACCAGTCGCCCTACCTCGGCAAGCAGTGAGCCGGTGGAACTGCCCATGAGAACGCTCCGGACGACGGCACTGCTGGGGGTGCTCGTCACCTCCGTCACCGCGAGCGCCCAGACGTACTACTACGCCAATCCACAAGGCTCGTCGGGGCCCCTCTTCTACGGGTCGGTGGTCTACCAACTCGGGGTTCCCGTCGGAGGCACGCACGGCTACATCGCCGACGTCGAATGGCGGGGAATCGGAGTCGACCTCGGGTGGCTGGTGAGGCCAAGCGTCTCCATCGGGGTGGCGCTGGCCTGGAATGTCTTCTACGAAAACACCACGACAGTCATCAATTCCGTCCCGGGCAACAAGCAACCAGGATTCGCCATCTTCGGGAACCAGGACCGAAGCTTCAACTTCTTCCCGTTGCTCGTGGACTTCCGCTACCTGCCCCGGCTGAAGAACGGCATCCGTCCTTTCCTCGGCCTGGGAATCGGCGGCTACATCACCACCCAGTACCTGGGCATCGGGCTGACCTCTTACACGCAGACCGCTTTCCAGCTCGGGGTGGCACCCGAGGTGGGCGTCATCATCCCGGTGGAAGGAGGCGCGGCGGTGCAATTCAGCGCGCGCTACAACCTGGCCTTCTCCGGCGGAGGCGTCGATTTCCAGCAGTGGCTTGGACTGTCGCTGGGCCTGGCCTGGGGCTCAGCTCTGTAGAGCGGTGATGCGCTCGGGACACCTGCTTCAGGACTCGTAATACTCGGTTCCGAGGTGGGTGATGAGTTCCTCGCCCATCAAGTGTCGGAGGTTGTTCTTGAGTTTCATCTGCTGGATGAAGAGGTCGTGCTCGGGGTCAAGGCCCGGGGCCGCCATCGGGCTCTTGTAATAAAAGCTGAGCCACTCCTGGATGCCGGACATGCCGGCCCGTGCCGCGAGGTCGCTGAACAGGGCAAGGTCGAGGACGATGGGCGCGGCCAGGATGCTGTCGCGGCAGAGGAAGTTGATTTTCAGCTGCATCGGGTAGCCAAGCCACCCGAAGAGGTCGATGTTGTCCCATCCCTCTTTGTTGTCTCCGCGAGGCGGGTAGTAGTTGATGGTGACCTTGTGGCTGAAGTCGGCGTACAGCTGCGGATAGAGCGCGGGTTCGAGGATGGTGTCGAGCACCGACAACTTGCTCACCTCCTTGCTCTTGAAGGAGCCCGGATCGTCCAGCACCTCGCCGTCCCGGTTTCCGAGGATGTTGGTGGAGAACCACCCGTTCAGCCCCAGCATGCGGGCCTTGAGCATCGGCGCAATCACCGTCTTCACCAGTGTCTGACCGGTCTTGAAGTCCTTTCCCGAGATGGGGACCTTCTTCTTCTTCGCCAGCTCCTGAAGGGCGGCGATGTCGACGGTCAGGTTGGGAGCTCCGTTGGCGAAGGGGACGCCTTCCATGATCGCCGCGTAGGCGTAAATCATCGACGGAGCGATGGTCGGGTCATTGGCGCGCATCGCCGCCTCAAAGGCTGCCAGCGAGGCGTGGGCCGGTCCGGGGTCGATGTAGCTTTCGGTCGAGGCGCACCACACCATGACGCAGCGGTCCAGCTCGTTGCGCTTGATGAAGCCCCGGATGTCGGCGCGCAGTTGTTCTGCCAGGTCGACTTTGGTCGCGCCCGTCTTCACGTTGGGCCCGTTGATCCGCTTCACATACTCCGGGTCAAACACCGCCGACATGGGGGTGATGGCCTCCAGCTGCGGGCGCAACTGCTCAACCAGCTCTTTTTCCAGGACGCCGGCCTTGCGAGCCGACTGGTAGGCGTTCTCCGGAAAGATGTCCCAGCCGCCGAAGACCAGGTCATTCAGCTTGGCCAGCGGAGCGAAGTCCCGGATGTACGGCTGCCGGTGCTCGGTGCGCAGGCCGAGCCGGATGGTTCCCATCTGGGTGAGCGAGCCGATGGGGAGCCCCAGCCCCTGCTTCACCGCCTCGCAGCCGGCAAAGAAGGTCGTGGCCACGGCGCCCATACCGGGGGTGAGGACGCCGAGGCGTCCCTTTGCGGGACGAATGGAACTGCGCGTTTGCTGGGTCATGTGGTGGAGACTCGAGGGGATGGAGCGGCCGATTCAGCGACCGCGGTGCTTTGCGAACCGAAGCGTCGGCCGAGGTGGACGCCCGCCCAGGCGGACCCGACCGCCACGGCGTACCCGGCAAGAACATCAAGCACATAATGGTGCGCCAAGTAAACCGCTGCGAAAGAGACGAGGACGGTGAAGGCAAGGGTGGGGAGGCGCCACCGCCAGCCCCTGGTCCAGGTGAACAGCGTGACGAGCAACGGGTAGGCCACATGCAAGGAGGGCATGGCCCCGAAGACGTTGGGGTTCCGAGCGTAGAAGCCTTCGAAGTAGTGAATTCCGAAGAAGGCGTCGAAGCGCGCGGCGCCGGCGGCACTGCCCAGGGCGTGTGGGTCGGCCGGCCCCAGGCCATGCGCGATGATGTACCAGGGTGGCGCCACCGGCAGAAAGACGTAGATGACCGCCCCGGCGAGGTTGGCCACGAAGAAGGCCCAGACGAAGGCGTTGAATCTCTTGCGGTCCCGGAAGAAGAAGTCGACGGCGACGCCGAAGTACTCGTAGATGAAGAGGGCGTAGGCAGCGCCACAGAGGAGGTCGAGCGCAAGGACCGGCCGGACATAGAGCCACTCCGCCCACGAGACGCGGGGGGTGCCGGCCCAAAAGAACTTGAGTTCCAGGGCCCGGAAATCGCCGGTGCGAACCGGGCCCAAGAGGGGAAGGAATTTCTGCCACTCCACCAGGACGCCGGTGAACCACAGCGGGAGGAAGGCGCGCGCGACGTCCTGCGCCTTCGCTCCGCACCAGGGCAACACCATGATCAGTCCATCCAAGAGAAGGTGCTCCCAGCGAATCCCGCCAGTGAGCGCGGTGACCGCCAGATGCGCCGTCCCGAGTCCGGTCGCCACGAGGGCGAAGCGGTACGAGGGCGCAGCAGGAGCGTTCAGAGCTCCCGCGGTGGAGGTGGACGGCGTTGGGGAGGACACGCGAGCGAGGGCTCCCTAGCATGAGTCCCGGCGCACGGAAAACTCCGCCGCCGTCGCTGCTCGGTGCGCACGTCCCTTTGGGCGTGCTCGAGGTGCTGGAGCGACTGCAAGAGGCCGGACATGAGGCCTACCTGGTGGGCGGCTGCGTTCGGGACCTCGTCGCGGGCCGGGAGCCACACGACTGGGACGTCGCCACCCAGGCGGTCCCAGCGCAGGTCCAGGGCCTGTTTCCGAAAGTCATCCCGACGGGCATCGCCCACGGGACGGTAACGGTGCTCATTCCGGGCGGGCAGCTGGAGGTCACCACCTACCGCGTGGAGGCCGGCTATGCCGACGGCCGCCGTCCGGACCGGGTGGAGTTTCGCCGCGACCTCGTCGAGGACCTCGCCCGGCGTGACTTCACCATCAACGCCATGGCGTTCAATCCACGGACGGGTGAGCTCCGCGACCCTTTCGGCGGCCTGGACGACCTCTCGAGGCGGATGGTCCGCTGCGTGGGCGAGGCGGTGGCCCGCTTCGGGGAGGATGGACTGCGTCCGCTGCGGGCGGTGCGCTTTGCCACGGTGCTCGAGTTCGACCTCGACTCAGCCACCGAGGCGGCCATCCCCGGGGCGCTCGATGTGTTCGGCAAGGTGGCCCAGGAGCGAGTGCGCGATGAGTTCTTGAAACTGTTGCTCGCGCCGGGCGTCGAGCGAGGCCTCCGGTTGCTCGACACGACCGGCCTCTTGGCGGCAGCCTTTCCGGAGCTCGAATCCGCGCTGAGCTCTGGTGCCGCAGCACGGGTGGCAGCGGTTCCGGGTCGCCCCGAGGTGCGTCTAGCGGCGTTGTTGGGCGGGGCCCAGCAGCCCGAGGCGGTGCTCGAGCGCCTCAAGCTTCCAGCGCGAACGGCGGAGGAGGTCCGCGCGCTCCTGGCCCATCCCCTTGCCGAGGACGCCTCCCGATGGAGCGACGCGGACGTGCGCCGCTGGGCAGCCGGGCTGGGGCGGAACCGGGTGACAGACGCCCTGGCGCTGGCCGCGGCGAGCGGGCGCGAAGCCGCGCCTGCGGTGCGGGCGCACGTCGAGCGGGTGCTGGCCGGCAGCCCCCCGCTGCTGGTCCGCGAGCTGGCCCTGGGCGGCCGTGCCGTGATGGAGGAACTCGAGGTTGGGCCGTCTCCAGTGGTGGGAGAGGCCACCCGATGGCTCCTGGAACAGGTGCTGGAGGACCCCACCCGCAACACGGAGGTGACCCTGCGAGAGGCACTTCGCGGATGGTCCAAAGCGAAGGGCTTGAAGCCGGGGGGGCCACCCTGACATAGGACGCCCTACCGAATGCGTGTCGTGGTCGCCATGAGCGGCGGGGTGGATTCGTCCGCTGCCGCCGCGTTGATGCTGGAAGCGGGGCACGAGGTGCTGGGCATCACCCTGCGCGTTTGGAGCTACGGGGACGCTGCCCGGTGCGGAAGCTGCTGCAGTCCGGAGGACATCGACGACGCGCGAAGCGTCGCCGACGCGCTGGGAATTCCCTTCTACGTTGCCGACGCCGAGGAGCTCTTCCGCGAGCGGGTGGTCCAGCCCTTTGTGGAAAGCTACCTTCAGGGGAGGACCCCCATTCCGTGCGTCGCATGCAACGAGGATGTGAAGTTCGGCTTCCTGCTGCGCAGAGCGCGCGCTCTTGGCGCGAAACTCGCCACCGGGCACTACGCCCGCATCGCCGAGGACGGTGTCCGTCGTCGCCTCCTGCGCGCGAAGGACCTCACCAAGGACCAGAGCTATTTTCTCTTCACCCTCGGGCAGGAAGCCCTGCGTGACGTCATTTTTCCGGTGGGAGAGCTGAGCAAGGCTGAGGTGCGCGCCGTCGCGGAGCGACGCGGGCTACCCACTAGCCACAAGCCGGAGAGCATGGAGATTTGCTTCGTCCCGGATGGGAACTATGCCGGCTTCGTGGAACGCGTGGCAGGGCCGCAGCCGGCCGGCACGGTGGTGAACGAGGCGGGCGAGACGCTCGGCCGACATTCCGGCATCCACCACTTCACTGTCGGCCAGCGCCGGGGGTTGGGGGTTTCCGCGGCCACGCCGCTCTACGTCGAGCGCATCGATGCTGCTCGCCACCAGGTGGTGGTGGGACCCGTCGCCGCCCTGGAGCGCGAGCGCTTCACGGTGCTCAAGCCGGCATGGGTAGACGCCTGCCCGGCGCCCGATGAGACTATCCAGGTCCGGATTCGTCACCGGCATGCGGGCGCGGCGGCGCGGGTCACGCCCTTGGATGGCGGCAGGGTGTCGGTGGAGCTCTTGGCCCCGGTCCGGGCCGTGACGCCGGGGCAGGCGGCCGTCTTCTATCGGGACGCCGAAGTGCTCGGCGGGGGCTGGATCGGTTAGGAAGGGTGCATGGACCGTCGCGCTGGTTGGATTATCGGCATCGTCTTTGGCGGGCTGTTCCTCTGTCTGTTCGGCTTCCTGGCGTTGACTTGGTACGCCTTGCAGGGCGACCACGGCTCCTCCTTCAGTGCCGGGCCGCGGGTGGGAGTGGTCGAGGTGACCGGCACCATCACCGACTCCAAGAAGACGCTGAAGGAGTTACGGGAGTTCGCCGAGGCGGACGCCATCAAGGCCATCGTCGTCCGCATCGACAGCCCGGGCGGAGCGGTGGGCCCGTCCCAGGAGATTTACGAGGCGGTACGCAAGCTCAAGGACAAGAAGCATGTGGTGATGTCGATGGGTTCCATCGCTGCCTCGGGAGGCTTCTACATCGCCTGCGCGGGCGAGAAAATCTACGCCAACCCCGGAACGCTGACCGGCTCGATCGGCGTCATCTTCACCTTCTACAACGTGCAGGGCCTCCTGAAGTGGGCAGGCGTGCAGGTGTCGCCTCTCACCGCCGGCAAGATGAAGGATGCCGGGAGTCCCTTCAAGGAGATGACGGCGGATGAGCGGGCATATTTCCGGGGTGTGCTCGACGATGTCCACGACCAGTTCATCCAGGCGGTGGCCGATGGGCGGAGCTTGAGCGTGGACCAGGTGAAGCCGTTGGCCGACGGTCGGGTCTTCACCGGTCGTCAGGCCAAGGAATTGAAGCTGGTGGACGCCATGGGCGGCCTCGAGGACGCGGTGGCGGAAGCCGGACGGATGGGCGGCATCAAGGGGCAGCCGAAGATGGAGTACCCGCGGAAGGAAAGACGGATGCTTGCCGAGATGTTTGGCGAGGAGGCGGACACCTTGCTCCAAGGGGTGGCGGCACGGGTGGAGGAGGCTGTGGGAAGCGACGGTCTGCAGTTCAGGTTGGCACCGCCGGCGGGCGAGTCGCATTGACCTATGGAGCACCTCTGGGCGCCGTGGCGGCGGGAATTCGTCACCAGCGAGAAGCCGCCGGGATGCATCTTCTGCCGTTTCCCCATGGAGACCGGCAGCGGAGATGACCGGCGGAACCTCGTGCTCGGACGTACCGAGCACTCCTTCGCGGTGCTCAACCGCTATCCGTACAACAACGGGCATCTGCTGGTGGTCCCGAAGCGCCACCTGGCAGACTTTGCGCAGCTCGCCGAGCCGGAGCTGCTCGACCTGCACCGGCTGCTCCAGACGTCCGTGCGGCTGGTGAATGAGGCCTACCGTCCGGAGGGTGCGAATCTGGGGATGAACCTCGGCATCGATGCCGGCATGGGGATTGTCGGTCATCTGCACTGGCACCTGGTGCCGCGCTGGCGCGGGGACACCAATTTCATGCCAGTGGTGGGGGGAACGAAGGTGATGGTGGAACACCTCGACCAGACGTGGGAGGCCCTTCGCCCGCGTTTCGACCAGGCCCTTTCAGCCTGAGCCGTGGTTTCCGACTCCACCCTGGTCCTGCTTCTGGCCACCACCGCCGCGGCGGCCCTGCTGGCGCTGGTCCTGGTGCTGTCCAGGAAGCAGAAAACCGAGGACGCCTCCCGGGCTTACCTGGCCGGCGTACGGTACGTCCTCTCCGATGAGCCGGACGCCGCGTTCGCAGAGCTGTCGCGCGCGGCCCGGATGAACACGGCCACCTACGACACCTATTTCGCCCTGGCTGCACTGATGCGGAGGAAGGGCGAACTGGCGTGGGCCATCCGCCTTGCGCAGAACATGCTCCTCAAGCCGGCCCTGCCGCTCGAGGTGCGCCGGCGGGCCCAGCTCGAACTGGCGCTGGACTACCGGCGCTCCGGCATGCAGGACCGGGCGCGCGACACCTTCGAGGCGCTGCTCGCCGAGGCGCCCGAGGATGTCGAGGCGCTGCTCGCCTACCGGCGGCTCCTCGAAGAAGCGCGGGACTGGCCGCGCGCCGTCGAGGTGCAGGAACGGCTCTTGGAGGTGTCGGGGGAGGGTCGGGGCGTCCTTGCCCACCTCCTGTCCGAGCTGGCCGCGGTATCGCGGCCGACGGATGCGGCGGCCGCACGGGCGCTCGCCGACCGCGCCACCGTGCTGGACCCGGACTCAGCCCATCCCCGTGTGGAGCAGGCGCGGGCGGCGCTCGCGCTGGGGGACCTTGCCGCCGCGCAATCGGCGCTCCAGGAGGCCCTGGAGCGCGAGCCGGAGCTCGCGCCAGCCACCGGGCTTCTCTTGCTCGACGCCGGCCTGTCCCCTGCCGCTGCGGCGAGTTGGTTCGCTGCCGCAGCCGAGCGAAAGGCGGGGGCCGCTGGGCCCTTCGCCCTGGCGCGGGCCGAGGCGCTGGTGCGCGGTGGACGGGCTGACCAGGCCGTGGAGACGCTTCAGGGGCTTCTTCAGCGCGAGCCAGGCTTCCTAGAAGCCAGGCGGGCGGTCGGTGAGCTCCTGCTCGCTGGTGGGCCGGTGGAGTCGCTGCGGGACGCGTACCGGGACGTGCTCCGGACGTTGGGCGAGCCGGTGCTGGCCTTCATCTGTCGGGGCTGCCAGGCCAAGTTCCCCGCCTTCTCTTTCCGCTGCCCGGGCTGTGGGGCCTGGGACCACCTCGGACGGGCTCCGTCCCAGGAATTTGACCAGGCTGCAGCGCCGGCATAATCGGAAGGTGAAGAACGGCGGACCATGCGCGACTCGCACCGGATGAAGGAGAAGTACGACCTCTCGCTGGACAGCCGACAAGTCGTCAGTCTGCTCGTCGCTGGCATCGTGGTGCTGGGTGCTGTGTTCGTGCTCGGCGTGCTGGTGGGAAAGAAGCTCGCGGGCAGCCAGCGCACGGACCGAGCGCCGGACCTGCTGTCCGCGCTCGACCAGAAGTCCGCGGCGCTGGAGCGGGCCCGTGCTGCCCCGGCGTTGACGTTCCAGGAGGAGCTCACCGCCGACGCGGGCTCGGCCAGGGCTGGGACGCCGAGTGCCAAGACCGTCGCCGAGAAGAAGGGCGAGCCTGCACCGAAAGTCGCCGAGCCGAAGGCCGAGGCGTCCAAGGCGGTGGCCGACAAGAAGCCGGAGCCGGCCGCCAAGCCCATCGACGCCGGCGCCATTGCGGCCCGGAGTGCCCAAGCCGCTTCACCGGTGGGGGCCAAGGCGCCTGAGGCGACGGCGCCGAACGGCCCCTTCACGCTGCAGCTCGGGGCGAGCCAGAACCGGGACGACGCCGAGCGCATGGTCTCGCGCTTGCGTGAAAAGGGTTATGCGCCCTACATCGTCACCGCGGACGTCCCGGGAAAGGGGACGTTTTACCGGGTGCGAATGGGGAGCTTCGCAACGAAAGAGGCCGCCGGCCGCTACCTGGAGGACTTCCGGCGAGAGACCAAGACCGAGGCCTTCGTGGCTTCGACCAAGTGACGGCCGATTGATGAACGAACCGAAGCGCGTCGAAAAACCGTGGGGCCACGAGCTGATTTGGGCGCACACCGAGCGCTACGTGGGGAAGGTGCTCCACATCAAGCAGGGCCAACGTCTTTCGCTGCAGTACCACGAGCGCAAGGACGAGACGATTCACGTCCAGTCGGGCACCTTGCTGCTGGTGGTGGACGAGGGTGCTGGTCTCGTCGAGAAGACGCTTCGGCCTGGCGAGGGGTACCACATCCGGCCCTTTACCAAGCACCGGATGATGGGCATCACCGACTGCGATGTGCTCGAGGTGAGCACCCCGGAGCTCGACGACGTCGTTCGAATCGAAGATGCCTACGGGCGTGCGGGGACGAGCGCGCCCTAGGCGCCTGCTGGACCCTACTTGCTTGGCGCCGGTGTCGGAGCCTGCGGAGGAGGCGTGGTGGTGCTGAGCGACTCCGGTGAGCGCGTCCAGCGGTCGACGTTGCCGTCGCCGTCCAGGTCCTCGCCGATGCGGTCGATTTGGCCGTTCTCCCAGAACTCCCAGTAGTCCACCCGGCCGGTCCCCTTGGTGTCGCGCTCCTTGCGCACCAGCTGGCCTCGCTCGTAGAAGAGCCAGGTGTCGACCTTGCCGTCGCCGTTGAGGTCGCGCTCCTTGCGCACCACCTGGCCCTTCTCGAAGAAGATGGTCTCGTCCACCTTCCCGTCGAAATCGAGGTCGAGCTGTTCGCGCACCTTGTCGCCCTTGTCGTCGTACCAGTAGACGGCGTCGACCTTGCCGTCGAAGTTGAGGTCCATCTCCTTGCGCACCAGGTGGTCCACCGGGTGACCATCGGCGTCCTTGACGGTGACGAAGTACTCCCAGACGTCAGGCTTCCCGTCACGGTTGAGGTCGTACTGGACGACCTTCTCGTCGCCGCGCTTCTCCAGATGCACGTCCGGGGCCCCCTGCTGGGCATGGGCGTCGGGCTGAACTGTCTTGTTTCCTCCGCAGGCGGCGAACACGGCCGCGGTCAGCAGGGGAAGTCGCCAGCGATTCCGTGTATTCACGCATGACCTCCCGCCGAAACCGGTGCAATCCTGGCTCTCCGGGTGACCCTTCATGTAGCTTCACCTACGTCCATGCCGCGCAAGAAGCTTTCCACGACCATCTACATTACGCCGGAGCAGAGCGAGTTGCTCAAGCAGCTGAACCAGAAGACGAAAGTTCCTGTGGCAGAGTACATCCGACAGGGCATTGATTTGGTTTTGGAGAAATACCGCTCGCAGCTTCCCGGGCAGTCCACCTTCGACGAGTTGCGCCGATGAGGCAGTCCTTCCGGGGCAAGCGATGCCTGGTGATGGGAGGCGCGGGCTTCATTGGCTCTCACCTCTGCGAGCGGCTCTTCGCCGAAGGCGCCGAGCGGGTGGTCGCCGTGGACAACCTGGTGACTGGCAACACGGCCAACCTGAGCGAGCTTGCGGGGCGGCCTGGCTTCGAGGATGTGCGGCATGACGTGACCGAGCCCTTCGTTGTGCCGGGGCCGCTGGATTTTGTCTTCAACCTCGCCTCGCCCGCCTCGCCCGTCGACTACCATCAGCTGCCACTCGAGACGCTGCGTGCCGGCTCGCGCGGGACCGAGCACGGCCTGCTCGTTGCGGAGGCCAAAGGGGCGGTGTTCCTTCAGGCGTCGACCTCCGAGGTGTACGGCGACCCGCTGGTGCACCCGCAGCGCGAAGACTACTGGGGCAACGTCAATCCGGTGGGGCCACGCGCGGTCTACGACGAGGCGAAGCGCTTCGGTGAAGCGCTGGTCTCGGCCTGGCGCCGCAGCCGGGGACTTCCGGTGCGCATCGTTCGCATCTTCAACACCTATGGCCCACGAATGCGGCTCAACGACGGACGGGTCGTGCCGGCCTTCGTCACCCAGGCCCTGGCTGGCGAGGACTTCACCGTTTTTGGCGATGGGACTCAGACTCGGTCGTTCTGCTACGTGCAGGACCTCGTCGACGGCCTGCTGCGGCTGGCGCTGTCGGATGTGGAGGACCCAGTCAACGTCGGCAATCCTGTCGAGATGACCATTCTTGAATTTGCCGAGGCGGTGCGCACTGCGGCGGGAGGAGGGGGGCGCATCGTCTTCCGGCCTCTGCCCGCCGACGACCCGAAACAGCGTCAACCGGACATCGGCCGAGCCCGTGCGCTCCTTGGCTGGGAACCGCACGTTGGGTTGAGAGAAGGTCTCGACCAAACCATCGCCTGGTTCCGAAAGCAGGACGGTGGAAGGCTGGCGGGCATCGGTGTGAGGCGGATGGCAGGCCCGTGAAGGTGGTGGTGAGTGGTGGAGCCGGCTTCATCGGCTCACACGTGTGCGATGTCTTTCTCGCCGCCGGGCACCGTGTGGTGGCCCTCGACGACCTCTCCACCGGGCGAAAGGAGAACCTCGACCCGGCCGCGTCGCTGGTGGTGGCCGATATCCGGAGCCCGGAGGCCGCAGACCTCATCCGACGCGAGCGTCCCGATGTCCTTTGCCATCTGGCCGCACAGATGGACGTTCGGCGGAGCGTCGCGGACCCACGCTTCGATGCCGATTGTAACATCCTCGGGTTGCTCAACCTTCTCGAGGCAGCGCGCCAGGCGAGCGTGGGCAAGGTGGTGTTCAGCTCGACGGGCGGGGCCATCTACGGGGAGCAGGACGTCTTTCCGGCGCCTGAGACCCACGCCACCCGGCCAGTCTCTCCCTATGGAGTATCCAAGGCCGCGGGCGAGCTCTACCTCGGCTACTACCGGGCCCAGTATGGCCTCCGCTCGGTCGCGCTGCGCTACGCGAATGTCTATGGCCCGCGGCAGAATCCGCACGGGGAGGCGGGCGTGGTGGCCATCTTTAGCGAGCGGCTCCTGAGTGGGCAGCCGTGCACCATCTACGGCACCGGCCGGCAGACGCGCGACTTCGTCCACGGCCTGGACGTGGCCAGGGCCAACCTGCTCGCAGCGGAGCGCGAGGTGGAGGGGCCCATCAACATTGGTACGGGGGTGGAAACGGACATCCGCCGGCTCTACGCATTGTTGGCCGAGGCGGTCGGCGTGCGGGAGCTGCCGCGCCAGGCCGCGGCGAAGCCAGGGGAACAGCTGCGCTCCTCGTTGGACGGCCGCCTTGCGGCGCGCGTCCTGGGCTGGTCGCCATCGGTGATGCTGAGCGATGGCCTGGCACAAACCGTGGCCTGGTTCCGGGAGCGACCCCGCGCCTGAAACGGCGCTCGCTGCGGCGCGTGGACGGCCGCCCCCCTTGCTGTGCTAGGTGACCGCCCGCCGAACGCATCCCATGCCTCCCGAGAACGACCACATCCGGAACTTCTGCATCATCGCCCACATCGACCATGGCAAGTCGACGTTGGCGGACCGGCTCCTGGAGGCGACCGGCACCCTCAGCAAGCGCGAGGCGCAGGCCCAGTTCCTGGACAACATGGAGCTGGAACGGGAGCGGGGCATCACCATCAAGGCCCAGTCGGTGAGGATGAATTACACGGCCAAGGACGGGAAGACGTATGTGTTGAACCTCATCGACACCCCGGGGCACGTCGACTTTGCGTACGAAGTCAGCCGTTCGCTGGCCGCGTGCGAGGGTGCGCTCCTGGTGGTGGATGCGAGCCAAGGGGTGGAAGCCCAGACGCTGGCCAACGTCTACATGGCGCTCGACCAGGGGCTGGAGGTCATCCCGGTCATCAACAAGATTGACCTCCCTTCGGCCGACGCCGAACGCACTCGAGCCGAGATTGAGGACGTCATCGGAATCGATGCCTCAGGTGCTGTTCCCACCAGCGCCAAGGAGGGCATCGGCATCAGTGACATCCTCGAGGCGGTGGTACGCCGTGTCCCTGCGCCCAAGGGCGACCCGGCCGCGCCGCTCAAGGCGCTCGTCTTCGACAGCTGGTACGACAGCTACCGAGGGGTGGTGATGCTGGTCCGCGTGCTGGAGGGCACGCTTCGGAACAAACAGGCGATTCTCCTGTTCAGCAACCAGAAGACCTTCGAGGTGCAGGAGCTTGGCGTGTTCAGCCCCTTCAGCCAGCCGGTGTCCCAGCTCCAGTCAGGGGAGGTGGGGGTGCTGGTTGCAGGCGTGAAGGTCATCCACGACGCCAAGGTGGGCGACACCGTCACCGAGGCAGCGCGCCCGTGCAAGACCCCGTTCCCCGGGTTTCAGGAAGTGAAGCCGATGGTCTTCAGTGGCATCTTCCCCATCGACGCGGGCGACTACGAGAATTTGCGCGATGCTCTGGAAAAGCTGCGACTGAACGACTCTGCCTTCACCTACGAGCCGGAGACCTCGACGGCCCTTGGCTTCGGGTACCGGTGCGGCTACCTCGGACTGCTGCACATGGAAATCGTCCAGGAACGGCTGGAGCGGGAGTACAACCTCAGCCTCATCACCACCGCCCCCTCGGTGGTTTACAAAATCTTCACCCACCAGGGCGAGCAGCTCCTGGTCGACAACCCGGCTCGCCTGCCGGCGGTCCAGAACATCGAGCACCTGGAGGAACCGCTGCTCACCTGCCACATCCACGTCCCGGATGAGTACCTGGGCGGCGTGCTCAAGCTGTGCCAGGACCGACGTGGCGTCCAGAAGGACATCAAGTACTTGGGCAGCTCAGGGAAGCGGGTGCAGGTCACCTACGCGATGCCGCTGGCCGAAGTCGTCTTCGACTTCTTCGACAAGCTGAAGAGCGTGAGCCGTGGTTACGCGTCGCTCGACTATGAGTTGGCCGGCTACCAGCCCGCGGACCTGGTGAAGCTGGACATCCTGCTCAACGCCGAAGCGGTCGACGCTTTGAGCGTCATCGTCCACCGGGACCGCGCCTACCAGCGGGGACGTGACGTCTGCGCCCGTCTCAAGAAAGTCATCCCCAAGCAGATGTACGAGGTGGCCATCCAGGCGGCCATCGGGAGCCGGGTCATCGCCCGGGAGACCATCTCTGCCATGCGCAAGAACGTGCTCGCGAAATGCTACGGTGGCGACATCAGCCGGAAACGCAAGCTCTTGGAAAAGCAGAAGGAAGGAAAGAAGCGGATGAAGCAGGTGGGGAGCGTGGAAATCCCGCAGGAGGCCTTCCTCGCGGTACTCCGGACGGACGAATGACTGCCCCCGCGGCCAGCGCCGCCGACGCGCGTGAAGGGCCGGCACTCTTCGAGCTGCTCGCCGCACGACGCACCGAGGAGCAGGAGCGCCTTCAGCGACGGCTCTACGTGGGCGACCTCCTCAGCAGTCTCTGGGCGCCGGTGACGGCTCTGGCCCTGGCCCTCATCCCCTACCTGTTGGTGGTGGAACTCCACCCCCCGAGCGCGTCCTGGGCGGAGCCGGGGATGCGTCGGCTGGGCTTGCTCTGCCTTCTGTGGTTCGTCGCGCTCCTGGCCTTTCGCCTCGGCGCGCGCCGAGCTTCCACACTCCGGCGGCTGCGCCACGAGGCGCGTGAGGCGACGTCCGACGCGGACACGGCGCTGCGCGGGCCGGGACCGAAAATCGAGACGCGGGTCAGGGACCGTCTGGTGGAGCTGGCGGCCAAGGTGGACGCGGCCATGGTGGGAGGCGAGGCCGAGGCCCTGGACAGGCACATCCGCGCTCTGGCGGATGCCGTGGCCGCGCTTCCGGGCCGTGCCCGGCACGGGACGCTGGACTTGGTGGTGGGGCTGGCCAAAGCGCTGCTGGTGGCGTTGCTCATCAGGACTGTGCTCGTGGAACCGTTCAAGATTCCGTCCGGTTCGATGCTCCCCACACTCGAAATCGGCGACCAGATTTTCGTCAACAAATTCATCTATGGGGTTCGCATCCCGTACCTCAACGTGGTGCCTTTCTCGCTGGTGCGTGCCCCGGAGCGCGGGGACGTCATCGTCTTCAACAATCCGGCGGACACCTCGACCGACTTCATCAAGCGGGTGGTGGGAATTCCCGGCGACGTCATCGAGATTCGGGACGACGTCCTCTATGTCAATGGCCGCGAGCAGCCGCGCACGCTGCAGGCCGTCAACGTCCCGGTCTGGGAGGAGGAGCACCCGGGGGCCAGGTGGTCGCCGCTTTCCATCTTCGAGAATGACTGGACCAAGGAACTGGACGAGCTCTACCAGGAGAACCTGAGCGGCCACCTGCACCAGGTGCTGCGGCGGCCCTGGGTGCAAAGGTCCATGGAGACCGGGCCCTACCGAGTCCCGGAAAAGTCGGTCTTCGTCATGGGCGACAACCGCGACAACAGCGCCGACAGCCGTGTCGGATTCAATGGCCCGGTCAAACCGGCCTATGTCCCGTACGGCAACATCAAGGGTAAGGCGATGATTGTCTGGCTGTGCCTCGGCCACGGTGGCCTCCTTTCCGGTGTCTTTGGCGGTACCGGCATCCGCACCGACCGCTTTTTTCACCCGGTGCGGTAGCGTCGGGCAGAACCCGGGTACCGGGGCCGCGGAGACTCCGGGTCCGCCATTGACGAAGGTCGGACCGGCACTGTACCTACTGCCCACCGTGCTCAAAGCCCGCGGAGCGGTCAGCCTCTTCACCATGGTCCTTCTGTTGGGGCTGGCCGGCGTGGGGTACGCGGGCTGGCTGTACATCCCGCTCTTCTTGGACAACCTGGACATGCGGGAGGCTTCCTCGGCGGCTTTCAACCGCCTGGCGCACGACCCGGCTACAGAGCGCGTCCGCAGTTACTTTTTGTCACGCGCCAACAGCATCGGGACGCATTGGGAGGAAGAAGACGGGACCCGGGTGGAAAAGCCAGGTCTCGGGTTGACCGACGCCGACGTCACCATGGAGCGCGACGCTCTCGAGCACACGGCGCGCGTGGAGGTTGACTACCGGCGGGAGGCGAGGCTCTGGCCCCTGGCGCGCTTCGTCACGTTCGACTTCCACGTGGAGAAGGTGGGGAAGCTGCCCCAGTGAAGCCGCGCGCCCGGCAAAGCTTGCTCACGACGGAGGGGATGAGCCGGGCCGAGGTGGAATCGCTCTTCGTTCGCGCTCGCCTGCACGCGCGTGGACTGGAGACCGGTCGCGCCGTGCGTGCGCTCGAGGGAAAGGTGGTGGCCAACCTCTTCTTCGAGTCCAGCACCCGCACCCGGCTCTCTTTCGA
>Ga0302325_10004566_pt1 | contig 31929 bp, 31 predicted proteins | sample Palsa_T0_2_FD_201948 | JGI IMG/M metagenome (GOLD analysis project Ga0302325, IMG submission 201948) | Peat permafrost microbial communities from Stordalen Mire near Abisko, Sweden - Palsa_T0_2 | ecosystem: Environmental > Terrestrial > Soil > Palsa > Peat permafrost | place: Sweden: Abisko... | reverse complement strand
TGAAGGACCACCGGCCAAACGCAGCGAGGACCGTGCGACCGGCGATCGGCCATCGCCAACCATTACGTTTGCTTTTAACGGGCGGCTGGTGACCACCAAGGGCGCGCAGATCCTGCTTGAAGCCGCGCGCCAGTTGAAGTCACGCGGTTTGCCGTTTCAGTTGTGCCTCCTCGGCGACGGAGCGGATCGCCCAAGACTCGAAGCGCTCGCGGGAGAGTACGGGTTACAGGAGACCGGCCGCTTCTTGGGCTACCTTTCCGGCTCGTCGCTCGAAGCAGCGCTGCAGGCGGCGGACGCGATTCTGATGCCCTCGCTGGGCGGCGAAGTTTTCGGCTTAGTGGCCCTGGAAAATATGATGCGCGGCAAATTGGTGGTGGTCTCCGATATCGGCGCGCTGGCGGAAGTGGTGGGCGATGCAGGCCTCACCTGCCCCACCGGCGACGTGGACGCATGGGCGTCTTGCATGGAGCGATTGATCCGGAATCCGGACCTGTGCTCGGAACTCGGCCGTCGCGCCCGGGAACGCGCAGAGAAATACTTCTCCATCCAACAAATGATCGCCGGCCATATCGGCGTCTATGAACGCGTGCTCAAGAAAGTGCCATGAATGAAAATTTACATCCGATAACCTTTGAGGGCTGCGTCGATATCGTCATTCCCGTCTTCGGAGAGCCGGGCGCCGCGCTGGAAGCCGCCCTCGATGCGTGCTTGCGCCAGTTTCAGACCGTCTCGCAAATCTTGGTCATCGACGACGGCTCGCCGGTTCCTGTGGTGGTTCCCGAGCGCATCCTGTCGTCCGGCAAAGTGCAGCTGTGGCGCATGCCGGAAAACTGCGGCATCGCTGCCGCCCGAAATTTTGCCATCGCTCGCTCCACCGCTGCGTGGGTTGCGTGCATCAATTGCGAAGTATTGCCGGCCCCCGACTGGCTGCAGGCCTGTTCCAGCCATCTTTACGAACACCCGCGCGTCGCGGCATGTTTCAGCCGGATGGTCCCCCACAATCCTAAGCGGCTGCTTTCCCGCTGGCGAATGCGCTTTCAGGAAACCAGCTTCGGCGATCGCTCCCGTTCGGCGTCGGCGCCGGGCCACGCTGTCCTGTTTCGCCGGGAAGCGCTGGACAGCGTCGCCGCATACGATGTCCGTTTTCGGCGGGTCCGTGAGGATTGTGATATCTGCGAGCGCCTAAAAAACGCCGGATGGGAAATCCATTACCTCAACCAGAGCCGCTGCACGTCCATTCAGAACGATGATCTCCCCATGTTGCCGCGGAAAGCGCTGGCGCGCAGTGACTGGCATTCCCCCGACGATTATTCCTTCCCAAAAGTGGTCATCGATCAATCCCGCTGGCTGGTGATGCGCCTCGGCCGCAGCCTCGTCAAGCTCCGCTTCTACTTCTGGCCAATCGATGTCGCCGTATGGTTCGGAACCATCGGCATCGCCGCGGCCAGCTTTCTGCAACTCCGCACTCGAAGCGGCCCGCAAGAATTTCCCACTCTTCACCGCAATTGATGGCTTGCCGCGGGTCGCCCTTTTCCTTACCCTTCTGAAAAATTCGCCCACCACTTTTGCCGCATGATGGATCAGTACCGGTACACCTCCCAGTCGAATTGACACCACCCACCGCCAGCCCTAATATGAAATCCAGGGAGCAGGCGGGCCAGTATCCGCATTGCCCCAGATCGAAACATGAGGCAGCGGAGGGCGCTATCCTCCGGTTTGTGCAATGTTCGCTCGACTTTCTTCCACTCTAGCCGCCGCCGACCATCTCGGTAATCCCTTCCACGTTTTTCGCAAAAACCTGTTCGGAAAGCCTTCCGACCTGATGACCATGGTCGACCGCGCCACCGGAGTGCGCTGCGAATGCACCGTCGACTCACATCAGATGTTCAGCGCCACCTGGTATAAGCACCTCAATGATGTTCCGGGCCTGCCGATTGGTCCGGGGGATGTGGTGATTGACATCGGCGCGAACCAGGGATTTTTCACCTGTTACGCCGCGCAGAAGGGCGCACGCGTCTACGCCTTCGAACCGGTGCCCGAACTGTACCAACGCTTGCTACGCAATGTGGAGCGCAACGGCTTCTCGGACCAAGTCGTCGCGGTGCAGGCAGCAGTCAGTGACTCCGGCCAGGAAGTGGAAATGTTGGTTTCCCATTCCCTGGGCGGTGGGCAAAGCACGATCGTTCCCGCGTTCGCACGGCACTTCCAGACCTCCATGGGAGACGCCATCCGCGTGCGCTGCGTCACCCTGCCGCAAATTCTCGCGGAATACGCCATCGACCGCGTGCGCCTATGCAAGATCGACGCCGAGGGTTCTGAGTTGAATATCCTTCGCGCCATCGATTCGCTTACCTTGGCGAAAATTCAGGGCTTCGCTCTGGAATATCACGCCGAGGCGTATGCCCTGCCCACGCTGATGAAGACCATGCTGCGCTGGGGCACCCACCAAGTCAGCCTGATGGACGCTCGCCCGTTCACCGGCGATCAAATTTATGTCATTTCCAATGACGTGCTCTCCTCCATCCCCGGAACGATCATTCCGCCGGAGCCAGCACGAAAGTATGGGCGCGCCGGAGCGCCAACTCGGGGGTCGCAAACGGATAACGCGGGTCGAGCCGGAAGGGCCGTTGCTGCGCCGGTGGCGGCCGCCAGCACGCACCCACAACAGATATCGGGACAGGAGAAAATAACGGATATGGGCCCCCAGATTCTGCCATTGGCTTCCTCAGACGTCCCCGTGGTCGATGTGGTTATCCCGGTGTACAACGAACGGGGCAAGGCGCTGGATGCGACGGTGCAAGCTTGGTTGGATCAGGATCCTCCGGTGTCGGAAATTTATGTGGTCGATGATGGATCGGAAGTACCGGTTACGCTCTCCGATTCGATTAAATCACACGGAAATGTGCGCTTGATCCGTCTGATTGAGAACGTCGGCAAATCGGGAGCACGCAATGCAGGAATCGCCCTCTCCCGAGCCCCGTTGATTGCGAACGCTAACTGCGATGTGCTGCCCGCTCCCGATTGGACGATCACTTGCGCACGCTATCTCGCGTCCCATCCCAACGTGGGAGCCTGCTCCACCCGGCTCGTTCCGCAGTTTCCCGAGCGCTTACTGTCCCGTTGGCGGATGCGTTTCCAGGAAGGCAAATTCGGCGGCGAAACCTTGGAAGTCCCTTTCGCTCCAGGCCACGCGGTGCTGATGCGCCGCGAGGCGGTGGAAGCCGTCAATGGATATGACATCCGCTTCCGCCGCGACGAAGAGGATTGGGACATCTGCCAAAGAATGCTGGCCAAGGGTTGGGTAAGCCACTACCTCCCCGATACCCAGACGGTTTCGATTCAGGATGACTGCATCGAAGTGCTGGCCAATACTTCGCTCTACCGCGACGGCTGGCATGGCCCGGAAAGCGGCGGTTTTCTCTGGGTACTTTGGCGCCAAACCAAAATGCTCGGAATTCGCTCGGGACGAAACGCCGTCAAAGGCCGCTTTTATTTTTGGCCCGCGGACCTCGCCGTTTGGGCCGGCTCTCTGCGCATTGCCGCTAGAAAATTGTGGGCCGCCCGCAAATTTCACGCCCAGCCTCAACCGGTTCGCAGCAGCTCACCTCCCTCTCCGATGCCGTCCAATCCCCATTCCCCGCCAATTTCAGGCCGCCAGGCTCAGCCGCCGGCTAACCTGCCGCACCGCTCGGAAGGCACTTCCAGGCAATTGTCTTAGCAGCGCTCGTAGACCAAACTGCCGTTCCCATATCTCCCGGTGAATCAGCATCAAGTCCCCGGCGAACGCCGCAGCCTCCTGGAATCGCGGATAGGACGCCACCCAATCCTCGGCCACAAACAAGAAAATATTCTGCCGATACCAAAATTGAACCTCCGGCTTCGTCCAAATTTCCTCGCGGATCAGGTCCAACATCCGGTAGCCCCGTTTTCGAAGAGATCTTGCCAATACCCAGGCCACTGTTCGTTGACGTGATGGGTACCGCCCTGCAGCGGCACCGCCGCCGAGAAAAGCACCCCCGGCGCCAGCCGCGCCAGCGACTGGATAAAACCGGGAGCCGCATCCTTCGGAAGGTGCTCCGCCACTTCCAGACATACCGCCAAATCGAAAACCTCCGCCACCTGAAACGGCTTGCTCAAATCTAAAGCTCGGAAGCAATCCTGTGGGATACATAGCCAGGCCGGATCCACGTTGTAACCGTCCAACCCCAGGATTCGGCTGGCTCCGTGCTTCCGAAACACATCCAGCCATGCCCCCGAGCCGCAACCCACGTCCACGACGCTACTGGGATGAATCAGCGAGGAAACCAGCGGGACCACGTGCTGCGCGGAATCGCGGTTCTCGGCTGGCCCGTTCGGGCCATAGTAGGCCGCGTCATAGGAGCTGTGGTTTCGAGGAGAGGGGGCCGGAGCGACCTGCAGTCTTGAAGGCGGTTCCAAAACGGGACATGGCTTTCGCACCCGGTACGAGAGTTCAAAACCGACGCGGGCCAACGATAGAAGACCCACCAGTGCAGCGCAATTCGGTGTACTACGGACTTTTGGGTCCGTTGCATTACTCGATTTTCCGCCGTGCCAGCCCTTGATTCCGCCCCCTGCGCAACAAGCAAATAGCGCCGCGCAAGAATATGAACTAAAATTGCCTGCCGGCTTCAGGACCACCTTCGGCAATCCGGCCCATCGGCTGTTGCAGCGACGGAATGACGGCGCAGTCCGGGAGCGGTCAGAATTCGAAACTCGGTCATGCATGCCTATCTCTACCGGCGGCCCGCCCACTAATGGCCTCTAAGCGACGCATCGCCGTCATTACTCCCTTCCTCGATAAACAGCATGGAACCGAGCGCTGCATAATCGAAGAACTGGACCGCCTGGCTGACCACTACGAGATCCACGTCTACAGCAAGCGAGTCGAGGATATTGCGCCGGGGAAAATCATCTGGCACCGGATACCCGATATCCCCGGACCGTTCGCCCTGCGTTATCTCTGGTTTTTTGCGGCCAATCATTTTTATCGCTGGCGGGACCGGCGTTTTCGCCACCTCGATTTCGATCTGGTGCTTTCGCCCGGGGTAAATTGCCTGGATGCGGATGTGATTATCTGTCACATCGTTATTCGCGCGTTCCTGCAAAACATCCAGCATTCGTTGCGTTTCCGCGCCACCCGCTTGCGCTCCTGGCCCCTGCTGCTGCACCGCCGGCTCTTCTATCAAATCGTCGCCACTGCGGAGAAATTCGCGTATTCTCGGCAGGATTTGTACCTGGTGGTGCTCACCAACATCATGGGGCGGGATGTGCAGCGGAACTTCGGGAAATCCCGGCTTTTGTTTCAATCCTACTGCGGCATCGATTCCCAAAAGTTTTCGCCCGCGGTGTGCGGCCCGTTGCGGGCCGAAGCCCGGCGCTCGCTTGGGTTGCGCCCGGATGACTTCCTGATCTTGATGCTGTCAAACGATCTGATAACCAAGGGGCTGCGCTGCTTGCTGGAGGCGGTGCAACTCTTGCAGAATCCATCCGTCCGAATTATCGTGGCCGGCCATGACGATAGCGCCCCTTATCATAAGTTCCTGCGCGAAAATTCCATGGAGTCGCGCGTGCATTTTCTCCCGGTTCGCCCGGACGTGGAATTTTATTATGCCGCGGCCGACCTGTACGTTGCACCTTCGCTGTACGACGGCTATCCGTTGCCGGTATCGGAAGCCATGTCCTGCGGCATTCCAGCAATCGCCAGCACCCACGCCGGCACCAGCGAAATTATTCGGGATGGGGAAGACGGCTTCGTGCTGGCCGATCCCGCGGATTCCGCCTCCCTCGCGAAAATGATCCGGAAGTTAGTCGACGATCCCGCTCTGTGCGCCCGCATGGGCGCCAACGCCAGCCGCAACGTCGCGCAGTTCACCTGGGATCGCAATGCCGCGGAGCTCAAGGTAATTTTAGAGGCGTTTCTCGCCAGCCAGGAAAAGACTCCCTAGAACCAGCCGGCCCACCGATGGGCAATCCTAAAAGAACTTTCGCGCCTGGCGCGGACCAGCCGGGGTAAAACTCACGCCCGGGATTTCTTGCGGCGCCCTTCATCGAAATAATAATTCACCTGATCGCGCACGATATCCCGAACCGACTTCTGTACTTTCCATCCCAGCGCCTGAATCTTCCGTGTATCACTCAATAAGATAGGTACTTCCGAGGGGCGAAAGCGCTCGATATCGAATTCCACCCGCACGTCTCCCTGGCTGGTTCGCACCGTCAAACCCTTATCTTCAGCCTGGTACTCCAGGGAACCTTCCAACATGGCGTCGTCCACCCGCGTGCCGGTCCACGTCGCGCCGAATCGCTTTTGCGGCGCCTCTTCCAGCGGATTATCCACCCGCTTCTGCCCGGAGAATGCCGCCACCGATTCCACTTTGTATCCGATCTCGTCCAGCGCCAGCAACAGATAGCTGAGAACCGAATGCGTGCGCATCGATCCTTGCACGTACACGTCGCCGCTGGCGGCCTTTTCCTCCAGCAGCGCGTAGCCTTCGACGATATCCAGCACGTGGCTCCAGTCCCGGAACGCGTTGACGTTACCCAGTAAAATTCTATTGGTCTCTTGCTGCTTCAATTGCACGCACTGCCGGGCGATGCTGGCAGTGACGAAGTGGTCGCCGCGTCCGGCGCCCTCGTGATTGAAGCCGCGCGAGATCACCGTCTTCATGCGGTAAGAATAGTGATAATTCTGCAGCAGGAAGTCGCACTGCACTTTACTCACCGCGTACGGACTCATCGGCCGGAGAAGATTTTTTTCGTCGATCGGCAATTCCGGGATGTGCACGGGCTCCGGGAAAATCGTGCCGTATTTCTGCCGGGCTTGGTCGTATTGCTCTTGCGAGGCAAACTGCAAACCGTACTCTTCCGATGATCCCGCGAAAATCACTTTGCAATCGAGATTCTTGATTCGCACCGCTTCCAGCAGGTTGGCCGTTCCCAATGTGTTTACCCGGCAGGTTTCCAGCGGGTTGACGAAGCTGCGCGGGACGTACGACTGCGCCGCCAGGTGAAAGATGGCGTCCGGTTTCGCAACATCGAGTGTATCCAGCAGGCTGGTCAGATCGGTCAAATCCCCATCCACCATGCGCACCCTTCCCGCAATTCCTAAATGCGCCACTCGGTCCGGGATCGTCGGCGTCGACGTCCGCCGCAGCAGGCCGTAGACTTCCCAACCGGAATTCAGAAGTCTTTTTGCCAAATAGGGACCCACAAACCCGGAAATCCCAGTGATCAGCGCCTTTTTCATCGAGCTTCTCTCCTAGAACCGCGGCCAACCCTCGCATGCTTCAGCGCGCAGAGCGTACATCCAGGCGCGATGGCGCCTAAACACCGAAAAATCCAGCGATCTGGTTCGGGATTTCTGAAATGGAGCTCAGCGCCAGACGTCCGTGCAGATCGTTCCCAGCCGTGGGTGCTGCTACTTTAATCGACCTGAAAAAACGATACAGGCAGGCCCTCGCCGGTGTCAAGCAATCCAGCCGTTCTCGTGGTAAGGGAGCCGCCTCTGGATGGCGTATACTCCGCAGCAGAATGGGCATAACGGTGGGCCTCTTAGAGGAGCGACGCGATGATGCCTGCGATTGCAGAATTGCGACAGTTCGCCAAGCGTTACACTTCGGCGTGGTGCAATCACCAGGCCGTCAGCGTAGCTGGCTTTTACTCCGAGCACGGGTCGCTGCAAATCAATGATGGTGCTCCCGCGGCGGGTCGAAGCGCCATTGCCGACGCGGCGCAGGCCTTCATGATCACCTTTCCGGATCTGCAGCTCTTTATGGACGACGTCGTCATCCGTGGCGATGCTGCCGAATATCACTGGACCTTACTGGGCACCAACACCGCACCGGGCGGCACTGGGCGGCGGGTTCGCATCAGCGGCTTTGAAGTGTGGAAGATCGGAGAGGATGGACTAATCGCTGAGTCGCAAGGCCACTTCGATGCTGCGGATTACCAACGTCAATTGGAACGCGGCGCCGAACAGCCCAAGTAGGAACCCGCAATGGTGCGGCCGCATTCCGATGCTCGCGGGCCGAAAATCCCCCGAAAATAAAGACTCGCCGTGGCGAGTCTTTTTTCGCTGATCATTCGGGAGCGTCCTGGCTGCAGTTTGAGACGCAAGCCCGCGAAACAAACGCTACAGCTCGGTGTACAAACTGTCCGAGATGATCGTCCGGCCCTTGGCCATCTCCCCTAACCACGCCTGATAATTCTTATCGCCTCGTATTTTGGTCTCCGCATCGGCGAACGCATTCAAATCCGGAAATTCAATCGCCACTATAATGTTTCCGGCATTAGGTCCGGCGAAAGTTGCACGCCACACCCGAATCGAGCCCGTAATTCCAAGGGCGCTCATGATTCCTTTGCCTTTCTCCAGCCACTGCAGATAGCTCGCAACATCGTCCGTCTTCACCACCACCACACGCATGCCGGTGGTCTTTACCGCGTACCCAGGGCTTGCCATTGAAATCCTCCTCTCTTGAGTAAATTGCGAATCGAACCGAACTTCGAGGGCCGCATCACACAACCGGGAGAGAGGATCTCGCCTCTTCTACCCGGCCGCATGGCCTAGCCACCGCCTCAAGAGGCGATGCGAGCGTGACTATATCGAGTTCCACATAGGAGTCAAGAAATTCGGCTCCCAAAATGGGTCTCCGGCCAGGCGCCCTGGACGTAATAGCCCCCATGGGGAATTCGCTTTGTAGCTACCACCGGCCAAATCCAAGCGCGGCACGCCAATTCCCGCTAAAATCATCGCGATGATCGCAGGATTGTTCACCGACCTACTTTCCAACGGCGGCATTCAATATGCCGCGCGGCAGACCGCCGCTGTGCTGGCGGGCTTGGCGCGGCGGCAAGGCTCATCGGTTTTCCTGTTGAGCCTCAACGATCCTCCGGGAACACATCGACTTACCGTCGCCGGACAGGATTACGAATTCCAGGGCTTTGGCAGGTCCAAGCCACGGTTCGTCCTGGCCGCCCTTAAGCTGGCGGCGCGAAGGCCTGGCGTGGTGCTCGCAAATCATCCCAATCTGGCGCCTGTGGCGACAGCCATGAGGCTGCTCTCGCCCCGTTTGCGCGTCGTGGTAATGACCTACGGAATCGACGTTTGGGAAACTTTGCCGCCCCTGCGGCGCGCCTCATTGCGCCGAGCCTCCGCGGTCACCTCCTGCAGCACCTTCACCGCTCAAAAACTAGTCAGCGTGCAACATGTCAACAGCGACCGGGTTTTTCACATTCCGCTGTCCCTTGACCCGGAATTCATGGAACTTGCCGAGTCCGCGCCAGGCCTGCCCCCGCCGCAAGGATTTCCGGAGGGAAGGATCGTTCTCTCGGTGGGCCGATGGGCAGCCAACGAACGCTACAAGGGCCTGGATCACCTGATCCAGGCCCTTCCCGAACTGCAGCGGCAGGTTCGAAACGTCTATCTGGTTGCGGTCGGCGATGGCGACGATCGGCCTCGCCTCGAAGCCCTGGCGCGAGAAACCGGCGTGGCGGATTCCGTCATTTTCCTGCGAGGATTGTCCCGCCCGGATTTGGTCGCGTGTTTCGCCCGATGCGACGTCTTCGCGCTCCCCAGCGCCGGCGAGGGCTTTGGTTACGTTTTCGTTGAGGCTATGGCCCTTGGGAAACCCACCATTGGTGGCGCGCACGGCGGCACTCCCGACATCATTCAGGACGGCGACACCGGATACTTGGTCACCCACGGAGACGTGGCGCGCCTGGCCACGGTAATCGGCAAACTCCTGCAAGATGATTCCCTGCGGACGGCCATGGGCCGGCGCGCGGCACAACATGTCCGCGCCAATTTTGTTTTTGGCCAGTTTGAGTCGCGCTTGTCCGAACTTTTGCTTTCTATTCACAGTTCCCCGACTGCCGCCTCCTGAGCGGCCCACCGTGCCTGATCCAAAACATCCACATATTGAGTTTCATTTTTGCCGGGAAACGAAATATGATTGGAGGTGGTCATTGTTCGGAAGTGAACCAGCAAGCTGCTATCTAGGCCCCGCATGCCATTGACAATTAGTGAAGGTAAGTCCCTTTCAATAAGTTCATCGGGTGCGTCCGCTGCGTCGTCGGCCAAGGAACAAGAACTAAAGGGCCTTCCGAAACACGGAACGGAACCCGCTATGTCATCGTCATCCCGATCAGGCCATCGGATGTTCCCGTGGCTATGGGAGGCGACCAACATTCTTCTGCTGCTCGCCCTGGCGCTGGTCTGCTACTCGGTCGCCTGGGAGGAAAACACTCGCGTTTATCTGCGTGGGTTTTCCGATGCTACGGTCCCGGTGCCCGCTACTCCGGTCGAAAAGATCGAGAGCATCCTGGCATGGATGAACAACGGTCCGCACCGCCCCGCCGCCGGTTCCCTCGAAGTGAACCCTCGTGATCCTGAGGAAACGCTGAATTATCATGATCTTCTTCGCGTTTGTGGCACCGCCACCAACGCTTTCATCAACGTCGCCCGCAGTAGCGGCCTATCAGCGCGGCGCTTGTTGCTAATGGACCCCTCGGGCCTGAAAGTTTGGCACGTTGTCGCTGAAGTCCAGGTGGATGGAAAGTGGATCATAGTGGACCCGCTGTTCCGCACCATCATGCGCGATTCTGCCGGGCATCTTCTTTCCGCCAACGAACTGCGCGATCCGACCACCCTCGCCCTCGCTACACAGAATATTCCCGGCTACGATCTGACGTTCTACCGCTACGATCGCACCGAGCGCGTGCGCTTGGCCAGAATCCCGCTGATCGGGCAACCGCTGCGGCGCATGGCCTCTTACTGGCCCACTTGGTCAGACTCGCTGTTTTGGACCATGCTGGTGGAGCGCGAATCCTTCGGGGTCATGATTTTATCCTTCGTCATTTTCGTGTTTTTGCTCTTATTCCGCGTCGCTCTTCGCTGGTACGCCGAAAAGCGTTTGGGCCTGCGCACCTCTCGGATGCGCACCCACCTTGCTCGCATTGGCGCCATGTGGTTGCAGGGTGACGATACCCAAACTCAGAACTGATCGGCCCGTCGGGCACCTCCCGCTCACATATCGTCTGGCCACACTTCCCACCGGCGCGGCATTTCCAATTGTTTCGCGATATACTGGCTGCTAACGGGCCTTCTTCCCGGGAGCCTTTGGGCGCGCCGGACGGCCTTGCTTTACTCTATTACCGGAAGAAATCACCTCATGTGCGGCGTTTGTGGAGTTGTCGGGGTCAAACATCCGAACCACACCCAGGCACTGGTGCGCCGCATGTTGGACGCGCTGGTGCATCGCGGACCCGACGGCGAAGGTTCGCTGATCGCTGCCTCCACCGGCGTTGGCATGCGCCGGCTAAGCATCATCGATCTCCCCGGTGGGAATCAGCCGGTGTGGAACGAATCCGGCACCCTCGCCATTTTCTACAACGGCGAGGTCTATAATTTCAAAGATCTGCGCCGCCAGCTGGAATCCCTCGGTCACATATTTCGCACCAACTCCGATACCGAGACCGTAGTGCACGCGTACGAAGCCTGGGGCAGCGGCTTCCTGCAGCATCTCCGGGGAATGTTCGCTTTCGCTCTTTTGGAAATGCCGGATGGTCCCAAGGGTCCGATCGCGCGGATTTTGCTGGCGCGCGATCGTTTGGGGATCAAGCCTCTCTACTATACGGTGGTGGACGGAGCATTCCTGTTCGCCTCCGAAGTGCGTGCGCTGCTCGCCACCGGCCTGATTCCTACCAAGCTCTCGTCGTCCGCTCTGCCCTCTTATTTGCTATTCGGCTCGCTCGCCGAACCGGCAACCTTGGTCGAGGGCATCTATTCACTTCCCCCGGGGCACTGGATGGAAATTCCCCCGGGAAAACAATCCGCAGCGCCCCAGCCGAAGCCTTACTGGAATGTGGAAGATTCGCATCACGCCATCGAAGCCCGATCCGCTGCAGCGGGAGCCGCGCCCGCGCAGCACCTGCGCTCCCTCCTGGAAAGCTCCGTGCGCGAACACCTGATCGCCGACGTCCCGCTGGGCATTTTTCTGAGCAGCGGAATCGACTCGACCGCCCTCGCCGCTCTCGCCTGCCGCGAACACCGCGACATTCAATCGTTCACCGTTGTTTTTCCCGAAATCGATTTCAGCGAAGCGGAGGTGGCCCAAGCCACCGCGAACCGCTTGGGCACCCATCATCGCCAGTTCTTGCTCTCCGGTGAAGAAACTCTCGAGCGCCTGGAAGAAGCGCTGGGCGCGTTCGACCTTCCCAGCATGGACGGCGTCAACACCTACTTCGTATCCTGGGCCGCCCGTCAGGCCGGGTTAAAGGTGGCTCTTTCCGGCCTCGGCAGCGATGAACTCTTCGGCGGCTACCCCACCTTTCGCACCGCTCCTCGCATCGGCGCTCTCGCCTCCGCTGCTCGATTTGTTCCCAAGCCAGCCCGGGTAGGTATCGCCTCCGCATTCGTCGGCGCCGCCGGTGCCACCGGACGCCGCGACTGGGCGCGAAAAATTGCCGGGGCTTGGATCGAACCCTCCGCTCTGCCTCACCCGTATTTCTTCACCCGCGGCCTGTTTTCGCCCCGCCAGGCTCGCGCCATGCTGCAGGAAGACAATGGCTGGCGCGCATCGGCGTGGTGGAAACGGATGGAGGCCCAGGCGCAACTCGCGGAATCGCGCGATCCGTTTTTCGCGGTCTCCCTGCTCGAACTGCGCGCTTACATGTCCAACACCCTGCTGCGCGATACCGACGCGATGAGCATGGCCAATTCCCTGGAAGTCCGTGTGCCCTTTCTCGATCACCGCCTGGTCGAATTCGCTCTTTCACTCCCCGCGGCCGAAAAAACCCGCGGCGGTATTCCCAAGGCCCTGCTGATCGAAGCTCTGGGGGAGCTGTTGCCCCGCGAACTGACCGCGCGCAAGAAGCGCACCTTCACATTCCCATGGGCGCGCTGGCTGCGCGGCCCATTGCAATCGCGCGTCGCCTCGAGTTTTTCGGAATGGTCGCCGCTCCTCGAGCCGTTAATTCCAGGCAGCTCGGCGCAAAACGTATGGAAGGACTTCATCGCGCAAAAAACCACCTGGTCGCGCCCCTGGAGCCTTTTCGTTCTCAACGAGTGGGTGAAAAAGAATCTGGCCGCCGGCAGCATCGCTTCCAACGTGCGCGAACGGAGCACTACCGCCGTCCCCATGTGACTCCCTTGAAAATATAGGAATCAATCCATACCGAAATCGCTCCATTTTCTGCAAATATAGGAACCGATGATCATCCTGGGAATTAACGCCTATCACCCCAACGCTTCGGCGGCCATCGTCGTTGACGGCAAGCTCATCGCCGCGGTCGAGGAAGAGCGCTTCAACCGCGTCAAATACGCCGCGGGTTTGCCGGTGGAAGCGGTCCGCTACTGCCTGGCTCAGGCTGGCGTCACCCTCGGCCAAGTGGACCACGTGGTCATCCCCCGCGATCCGTGGGCCCGCGTCGGAACCAAGCTCCGCTTCGCCCTGCGCATGCCGCGCTTCGCCATGAATCGCACCAAAGTGATGGCTCGCTCGGCCGGAATCAAGCAAGACCTGGCCGACGGCCTCGGCGTGCCGCGCGAATCATTCCGCGCGCAATTCCATCGTATCGAGCATCACCGCGCCCATCTCGCCAGCACCTTCCATGTTTCTCCTTTCGAGACCGCCGCGGTTCTCTCCGCCGACGGCCTGGGCGATTTCGCCAGCGCCATGTGGGCCTCCGGCGAAGGCGCCAACGTCCGTCAGCTCGGCTCGGTAGTTTTCCCCCATTCTCTCGGCATCTATTACACCGCGCTCTCCCAATACCTCGGGTTCCTGCGCTTCGGCGATGAATTCAAAGTGATGGGCCTGGCCGCCTACGGCGAGCCCGCGTATATGGACGCCTTCCGCAAGATCGTCCACATCCACCCCACCAATTTCTTCCGACTCAATCTCGACTACTTCATCCACCAGCGCGAAGGCGCAGACATGACCTGGAAGGATGCAGGCAAAACTCCGGTAATCAGCCCCATGTTTTCCACCGGGCTCGAAAAACTGCTGGGCCCCGCGCGCAAACCCGACGAACCCGTCGAAAAGCGCCATCGCGATATCGCCGCCAGCCTCCAGGCGCGCCTCGAAGAAGTTCTCCTGGCGCACATCGCCGCACTCGCCAAATCCACCGGACAGAAAAATCTGTGCCTCGCCGGCGGCGTAGCCTTCAATTGCGTCGCCAACGGCAAAATTTTCGACGCCTCCTCCTTCGAACGCGTCTACGTTCAACCTGCAGCGGGCGATGCAGGCCTCGCTGTCGGCGCCGCCTACGCCGTCTATCACGAAGTTCTCGGCCATCCCCGCACCTTCACCATGGAACACGCCGCATGGGGCCCGGGCTTTGCGCCGCGGGACGTCGCGCGCCTGATCGCCGCCCGCAACCTCGCCAACGGCGATCTTAAAATTGACGATTTTCCCGAAGATCTCATGTTGCAGGAAACCGCCAAACACATCGCCGCCGGAAAAGTGATCGGTTGGTTTCAGGGCCGCGCCGAATGGGGCCCGCGCGCGCTGGGCAATCGCAGCATCCTCGCCGATCCTCGCCGCGCCGATATGAAAGACATCCTGAACCAGCGCATCAAGCACCGCGAAACGTTTCGCCCCTTCGCTCCCTCGGTGATCGAAGAAGCTACCGGTGAATTTTTTGAGCGCACCGATCCTTCGCCGTTCATGACCTTCGCTTACCCGGTCCGCCCGGAAAAGCGCTCCGTAATTCCCGCGCCCACCCACGTCGACGGCACCGCCCGCCTGCAAACCGTCAACCGCCAGCACCATCCGCTGTACTGGCGCTTGATTCGCGAATTCGGCAACCAGACCGGCGTTCCCGTGCTCCTCAATACGTCCTTCAACGAAAATGAACCCATCGTCTGCCGTTTGGAAGAAGCCCTGGATTGTTTCCTGCGCACCAAAATGGACGTGCTCGTAATGGGCAATCACATTCTCGAAAAGAAATCCCCGGGCGCCGGTGCGTAATCCCTCTCCGGAACGCACACGGGCGAAAACACCCCAATCAGGTGGACCACTTTGCACGTCCTTCTGTTAAACGAATATTACCCGCCGGACACTTCCGCCACCGCCAAGATGGCCGCCATGGTGGCTGAAGCTATCGCCCAACGCCACCAGGTAACCGTAGTCGCCGGACGGCCTTCCTACGATCCGGAGCACCACTACCGCTTCGCATGGCTGCGAAAGACAAGCCGCAACGGCGTCACCGTCGAATGCGTCGGCTCCACCGATTACCCGCGCCACAAAATGAAGCGCCGCGTCGCCAATTACCTTTCCTACCTGGCTCTGGCCGTCCCGCACGCCCTGAGCATGCGCACCGACTTGGTGCTGGCCATGACGGATCCGCCGATCGAGGGAATTGCCGGCGCCTTGGTGGCTGGGCTCCTGAACCGGCCGTTCGTCTACAACATTCGTGACATGTATCCGGACATGGCGCTCGGCGGTGACATCGTCAATGCTGGCCCGTGGGTAACGCGCTGGGAAAACATGCATCGCTGGGCCCTGCGCAGCGCCACACGGGTTATCGTGCTCGGCGAAGACATGCGCGCCCGCATCATTGCCAAAGGCGTCGATCCCGCGCGCGTGGTTGTGGTTCGCGATGGAACCGGCGCCGCCGGCCCGCAGCCCCATCCCAACGACCCAATCACTCAGGAAATTCGCTGCGGCTTCCAGTTCACCATGGTCCACGCCGGAAACCTCGGCTTCTACGGCGCTTGGCCCACTCTCGTTAAAGCTGCGGCGCTCCTGAAAGACGAATCCACCGGCCTGATTTTCGTCGGCGACGGCGCCAATCGCGCCCGCATCCAGGAATCCGCCCAGGGCTTGGACAACGTGCGCTTCCTTCCCTTCCGCCCGTTCAGCCAAGTCCCCAACGTCATGGCTGCCGGCGATCTGCAAGTGATTACCGTGAAGCCCGGACTCGAAGGAGTGGTAGTGCCCAGCAAAATGTATTCGATTCTTGCCGCAGGGCGCCCGGTACTGGTGGTCAGCACCCCGCAGACCGACGCCGCGCAAATCGTCCGCGAATCCGGATGCGGCCTCACCGCTCATCCCGACGATCCCCAGGGGGTAGCCGACGCGGTGCGCTCGCTGCGCAACGATCCTGCCCGTCTGGAACAGATGGGCCAGCGTGCGCTCGAGTGGTCCGCGAGGTATGATAAGGTCACGGAATTGGCCCGCTTCGTCGAAGTCCTCGAAGACGCGGCGAAATCGCGGTCCCGCAATGGGGACCACGGAAACTTGAACCGCGCACCATCGACGTCCAGGCCGGACGTCCGGCCCGCCGGTTCAAATCTCTAGCTCATGCAACCTGAAATCACAGCCGTGAGTGTCGCTTTCCTGGCAACCCTGGTCGCCACCATCCCGGTGCGCCGCCTGGCGCTTTACGTCGGACTAGTCGACAAGCCCGGCCCGCGCAAAGTCCACGTCATTCCCATTCCCTTGCTCGGCGGCTTGGCCATCTACATTGGCGTGATCCTCGCGGTCATGCTGGTTCATCACGGCCCCATCGGACAAATTGTCGGAATTCTGGCGGGCGCCACCATGCTCGCCTTGGTCGGCATTCTCGATGATGGCGGCCTGCTGCATCACCAAATCAAATTGTTGATGGCCATGCCCATCGCTTCGGTGCTGCTTCTGGTTTCCGGCATTCGTGCGCGAGTCTTTGCGCCGCTTATTCCCGGGCCGCTCGGCGCGATCCTGGATATCGCCTTCACCATTTTCTGGGTCACCGGAATCACCGCCGCCTTCAGCATCCTCGATCACATGGATGGTCTCTGCGCCGGCGTCGCCGGTGTCGCCGCCGGATTCTTCACCATCGCCGCGGTGCAGACCGGTCAAGTATTGGTCGCCACCCTCGGCGCGGCTACCCTCGGCGCGGCGCTCGGATTCCTGCGCTGGAATTTCAATCCGGCCAAAATTTTTATGGGTGACGGTGGCGCGATGTTCCTGGGCTACCTGATGGCCACGCTGAGCTTGAAGATTCGCCCGGAAGAAACCCCCAGCGTCGCGAAGTGGCTCGTTCCCGTCCTGATTCTTGGTGTACCGATCTTCGATACCGTTCTCGTTTCGATTTCCCGCGCCCGCCGCGGCCTAATTCCCTTCACTTCCCCCGGAAAGGATCACACCGCGCATCGCCTCTCGAATATTGGCTTCGGCCATCGCGGCGCCGTCCTGGCGATGTATGCGCTGGGAATCCTCTTCGGCCTGGCTGCACTCTGGGTCCCGAAATTGTCTCCCGTACAGGCCTTGGCCATCGCCGCCGTTCTCTCCGTCGGCGGTCTAACCGCCATCGCCTTCCTGGAATCCGCCCCCTACGAACGCCAGAGCAAGATCCACCAGCCGTCCCCAACTCCCTGACCGCGCTTTGCGGCCTCTCACCGCTCGCTAAGCGAGATATTCCTTCAGACGCTCGAAGTAGTGCGATTTCCAACCAGCCTCCAGAGAGTCGAATTCACCCTCCGGAAATCCCCTGTGATCCAGCACCAGCGCGCTTCCCGCGCCTTTCTCTTTCAATTCAAACTTGACGATCGAATACGCGCCCGGATCCCAGTGCGTCGGACGCCACGCCTGTACCACTCGCACCTGGGGAACCAACTCAACGTTGCGGCCGACGATCATTCCACCAAACATCGAAAACGCGCCTCCGGCTTTAGCGTCAATCTCCGCCGGCATGCCGCTAAATGCTGCGAATTGTTTTGAATCCAATAGCGCTTCGTAGATTCGCTGCCGGGTGGCCTCGAAAATAATTTCCTCGTGAATTGTGGTGCGTGCTTTGTTTGCCGGTTTGCTGGGAGCTTCCTTCATCTCCGGCTGCTGCGCTCTCGCCCAAACCGCCGAACCCACCGTCAAACCGCCAAACACAATCATCGAGCTGGCAATCGCTTGCCGCCGCGTCAAAGTGCCCTTCCCGCTGACGCCCGGCGCGGCGCTCTCCAGCACGCTGTTCTCTACCGTGGCCACACTCTTAAGTTCGCTCATATCGTTCTCCTGAATTCCTTCCCGCTATCCCCGCATCTAGCCACGCGGATAAGATATGTTCAAGATCATATTTTGCTGGATCGCAAGACTCTCGTTGCGACATACGCCACGCCTGTTCAATCGCCGCGGTTTTGAAAATGTTTCTATCACCCAAATCATGGCTGGAGCAGGCCTCACCCATGGCGGCTTCTACAGCTATTTCGGCAGCAAGAGTGACCTCTATGCGGAAGTCCTGGGCTATTTTTTCACCGACCCGGAATTGGAAAAGCTGCTGGGAAGACGTGGAAGTGGACTTGTTGTCCGCCGGCGTAGGCCCACAAGTGGTTCGCGCATATTTATCGCAACAGCATTTCGAGGACGTCGAAAATTCCTGCCCCATGGTCGCGCTTCCGTCCGACGTCGCCCGTAGCGGCGCAACCGCCAAGCGCGCCTTCGAGACCGTGTTTCAGGCGATGGTCGGCGTTCTCGAGCGCAGCTCGATCCACAATGGCCACCCGCGCCGCGCCACCGCTCAGGGCATCGCTGCTTTGTGCGTCGGCGGCATGGTCGTGGCCCGCGCCATGGTCAACCGCATCGTAGCCGATGAATTGCGCTAAGCCTGCATGAGCGTCGCGCTCACCATGGGAGGGTGGGATAAACCGGGCAAGTCGAAGAACGAGAACTCCAAGCCGTCCCAAATCGCCCGCCCGGCGCCGCGGCAAAAAGCCGCCACTGCCTGAACTTACTTGCTGGAAAGCACGAACTTATTGCCATCCACATCTTTGAAAATCGCCGACGTTCCCCACGGCTCGGCCTTCGGGTCCTTTTCAAACTCCACTCCCTTGGATTTCATGGCCTTGGCGGTAGCAAACACGTCATCGCACCAGAACGACAGCGGCTGGAAATCGCCGATGCGGTTCTCGTGCCCTTCTGGGGTGAACAGCACCAGCCCGGTTTCCGCCCCGGGAATCAGCAGTTCAATCCATCGCTGTTTTTCGCTGAAAAACTGATCCGTCGCCACCTTGAATCCCAGCTTCTCGGTAAAAAAGTTCAGCGAAGCGTCCTGGTCGCGAACGGGAATGCTGATGAACTTCAGTCCTCGAATCATTTTGCCGGCCCTCCTGGTTGCCGAGCCAGAGGATAACGTGCTGCGTTTTCGATTTGCAATCAGCCAACAAATGCTATATTAACAATCGGTATAGCGATGCTGGCCCTCGACCCTTACCTCACCGACGTCCTCATGCGCGACCTGGTCGGACACGACCACCGCCCAGTCAGCTTTCTCGTTTACCTGTGGCTTTCCGCCGAGCAGCAAGCCAGAAACGCCCCGGTCCAGATCAGCTATCAGGAACTCTCCGAGTGCATCGGAGTTTCCAAGAGCTCCGCCCAATCGGCAGTAAGCTGGCTGGTCCGCCGCAGGCTCCTCGCCGCCACCAAAGAAAACGCCACCGCAACCCCGCGCTACACCGTGCTTAGCCCGTGGAAAGATCCGGCCCGGCGCCGCAGCACCCGCAACGCCTGATGCCCCGCAGCGGCCAAGCCGTTGTTCCCGGCCCATCCCGGTGGGATACTCGCGTGATTATGACCATCGACGACTGCCGCCGCTCTTACTCCCAAGAAATCAAATTCGCTAGGAATATCCGCTCGCCCGCAGTCATCGACGCCTTTGCTCGCGTGCCGCGTGAAAAATTTCTATCGCCCGGCCAGTGGGAAGTCGCCTCGGCGGAAGCGAGGGCATTGGCTGTCGCAGGCGGCATACAAATGTCCTACACGCCGGTCAGCGATCCACGCGACCTCTACCACAACGTGGTCGTGGTCCTCGAAAAAGGCGAAGACATCAACAACGGCCAGCCCAGCGCCGTGGCGTTCGAGGCGGCGGCCCTGAAGCCGGGCCAGCGCGCTTACCATCTCGGTGGTGGCATCGGCTACGACACCAGCCAAGACAAAATTGGGGAAAACGAAGAAACGACTGGGGTCGAAATCATGGACGGCCCAAAACAATCGGGCTATCGCCTGCCGCGAATAGATCATCTACTCGACAAACTTACCTAAGACGGAAGCGGGCCGAAGGTATCGACTAACCCATCCAGGATATTCGACCGCCCTGGATACCGCTAAAGAGGCCATCGAGAAAGTCCCTTAATAAATCTGGATGAAATCAACACATTCATGCCAATGACCTCCACTAAACCGAACCGACCTCCCAGAGTTGATTTTTCTTCAATTCGCGATTTGTATTTGCAATTTTATGAGATTTTCTTAGCTGGGAAAAAACCATTAATAATCAGTTCTTGTGGTCACAAAATCTACTGTTTTGAACATCACTTCTTTCACCTGGCGGGGGTGACTGTAGAAGGCATCAACGAACTATCAATACCCGTCGAAAGAAGTATCATTTTGGAAACGACCGAAGGCTTGGGGCGCTATAAGCTAAGAGAAGGCGGATCACGTGAAGTTCATTTTACAACCTTTGAAAAGTGTCGCCTAATCCCCGATGCTCAAGGACGCGGCGCAAAAACGCAAGCATGCTGGAACCGCGTTTAAATGCCAAACTGACCCATTACCGCCCTCCCGCAACGATTGGCGCTTTCGCGCGCATACGATATACTTCCCGGGGGTTGTGTAGCTCACTTGGGACATACTGCGGCGACAGCAACGGCAGCTTTTACCGATAGTGGCAGCTCGCTGCATCGTTTAACGATCCTTCCTCTCAACATGATTTTTTTGCGTAGATTTGAGTGGCGCTGTTGCCCCTCCAGGTGGTGAGTTCGTTGGAAGTACGGGACCAGAAACTGCAACCTCAAACCCAGCCCTCATCCCGAAAGCATCCCGTAGCTATCGTCGGAGGCTCGGCCGCTGGACTCTACACCGCCGCCCTGCTGGCGCGCGATGGCGTCGCGGTACAAGTATATGAAGGCTCCCAGACCCTCGATCCCGCATCGCGAGCGCTGATCGTCACCCACCGCATGCGCGAGCTGCTCGGCGCCGCCGCGGAATCTTCCATCGTCAATGAGATTCGCCGCTTCGAACTATTTACCGACGGCCGCGCGGCCACCGTCGAGTTGAACCAGCCCGACCTGATCATCGAGCGCGCCACTCTGGTGAAAAGCCTCGCCGCCATGGCCCAGAGCGCCGGCGCAAAAATTAATTTCGGAAGAAAATTTCAGGGCTTTCGTCCCGGCCCCGGCGGAATGTCCCTGGAGTTTACCCGCGTCGCCGATGGAACTCGCGAGGATGTCGTCGCCGATACCGTCGTGGGCGGCGACGGCACCACCAGCCGCGTCGCGCATTCCGGCGGTTGGCCGCAGCAGGAAACCGTCCCATTGATTCAAGCCATCGTCCCGCTGCCCAAAGACATGTCGCCCGATACCGTCCGCGTGTGGTTCGTTCCGCAAGATACCCCGTATTTTTACTGGCTGATTCCCGAATCCAAGACCCACGGCGCGCTCGGGCTGATCGGCGTCAACGGCGCCGAAACTCGCCAGCATCTCGAACGCTTCATGCAAAAGCGAAATTTCGACCCGATCGGATTTCAGGGCGCGCGCATCCCTCTATATCGGCGCTGGATTCCGGTGCGCCGCGAATTCGGCGCGGGAGAAATTTACCTCGTGGGCGACGCTGCCGGCCAGGTCAAGGTCACCACCGTCGGCGGAATCGTCACCGGTTTTCGCGGCGCGCTCGGTGTGGCCAAGTCCATCCTGAATAAAAAGCAGAGCCCGGAATTGCTCTCGCTCCGCCGTGAGCTGAATACCCATCTGCTGCTGCGCAAATCTCTGCACCATTTTCAGCAAGCGGACTATAGCCGCCTGGTCGACCTGCTGAATGATTCGGCCCGGCGTTCCCTGGGACAATATTCGCGCGATGACGCTATGAGCGTTCTGTGGCACATTTGCAAGAGCCAGCCGCGTCTGCTGCTGATGGGCCTCCGCGGACTGCTCACCCGCGGTCGAGCGGCGCGGCAGGACGTCAGTAGCTAATCGTGTTCTCGCGGCGCCGTTCCGCGATTCGCGGGTCATGCCCCGCTGCCGCAACCGCCGCTTTCTGCAGTAAACTCCATCGAGCCGTCTCATAAATATGTACATCCTGGGCATCTCGTCGCTGGCGCACGACCCTGCCGCCGCGCTTCTCGGCGAAAGCGGAATCGTCGCCGCGTTCGAAGAAGGAAAACTCCTGCGGCAGCGCCATTGCCAGGGAATTCCGCGCGACGCCATTTCCTACTGCTTCGCTAAAGCCGGGATTGGTTGGCAGGACGTTGCCAACGTCGCCGTCGGCAGCCGTCCGCTCCGTACCTGGGCGCGCCAGGCCCTCTTTCGCACCCGCATGACCCTGCGCTCGCCCGTTTCCAGCGGCTACTATCAAAGCAAAGCTTTGGGTGAGCTCGCCCGCGAACTCAATAATCTGCGCATCCTCAATCTTCTGGAAGGCACCCCTCACCGGAACCTGCTGCAGTTCGACCACGCCTCCTGCCACGCCGCCAGCGCTTTCTACGCCGCGCCGTTCGATCGCGCCTTGATCCTTTCGCTCGATGAAATGGGCAATGGCCGCTGCGGGCTGGCTGCCCTCGGTGAGGGCAGCGCAATTCGCGAGCTGCATTCAGTTCGCTTTCCCCATTCCCTGCCGTGGGTCTACACCCAGGTCACCGAGTTACTCGGTTTCACCCCGCGCTCCGACGAGCACAAGACGCAGTGGCTGGCGCTCACCGGCGAACCGGTGTTTCGCGATTTGTTCCTGGAAATGTTCCGCTCCAGGAAAAGTCCCTGGCCGCATTTGAATCCGAAATTCTTCCGTCGCGGATATTCGGGCCAGCTCGCTTTCTCCGACCAATTTTACAAGCGCCTGAAAGCGCCGCGGCCCGCGGAAGGGCCAATCGAAGAGAGCGTGCGCGCGAATCTTGCTGCCAGCGTGCAGAGCGCATGTACCATCGTGGTGCTCGACATTCTCGAAAGCTTGCGCCAGGAAACCGGCGCGAAGCATCTGTGCCTCGCCGGCGGCCTTTTTCTGAATCCCCTCATCGTAGCCGCCGTCGAAAAACAGGCCGGCTTCGATCAGGTCTTCGTTCAACCCGCAGCAGGAAACGAAGGTACCGCGCTGGGCGCAGCCTGGCTGGCCTGGCACAGCATCAAGAAGAAACCTCGCGTCGCTCCCACGCTCCGCCTGGATTGGGGTCCCAGTTTTTCCAACGAAGAGATCAAACAGGTCCTCGACAACTGCAAAGCCTCCTATCGCTGGACCGACCCGGACGACAACAAAATCGCCGCCGCAATTGGCCTGCTCCAAGCCGGAAAAATCGTGGCGTGGTTTCAGGGAGCCGCCGAATTTGGCCCGCGCGCCCTGGGGAACCGCAGCCTGCTCGCTTCCCCCTGGGCGCCCTACGTGAAGGAAAATCTCAACGACTTCGTGAAGCATCGCGAGTCCTATCGCCCCTTCGCCTTGTCGATTCCCGAAGACGACGCCCCGCGCTTCTTCGAATGCTCTCCCGCAGGCCGCTTCATGGCCACAATGGGATTCGTCCGCCCGGAACATCGCGAAACTTTCCGCGACTTCCTATTGCCCGGTGGGGATATGCGCTTGCACCTGGTCGCGCAATCCGCTAATCCCCTGCTGTGGCGATTGCTGAAACGCTTTGGCGAGGCTTCTCCCGCGCCGGTGCTCGTGAATACATCGTTCAATCTGTTCAGAGAGCCCTTGGTAGTCACGCCGAGAGACGCCCTGCGCAGCTATTTCTGTTCGGGCGCCGACGCACTAATCATCGGCAGCTTTTTGTTAACGAAGAGCTGACGCCGCAACCGCGGAATCGCAGCAGGCACCGTGGTTTGCCGTTGGTGTTTGCCGTCGCAGTTGCGGTTTGCCGGTTGCTGTTGCTGGTTGCTGTTGCCGTTTGCCGGTTGCCGTTTGCCGTTTCCGGTTGCCGGTTGGGTTTTCAATTGCCGTTGCTGGTGGCCTTTGTGGCGCCACTCCTGGCGGCAGAGCTAGAAAAATCGAAAACGACTCATCAATTAGGTCGGAAACAGTTGCCTTTGTGGCGCCGCCACTCTGGGCGGCAGAGCTAGAAAAAACGAAATCGCCTCACCAATTAAGTCGGAGGCCGTAAGGGAGGTAACCATCAACTCGGAACTCGAAACGCCCATCTCCAACCACCGAAAAAAGCGCCGCCTCTGGCCCGTGCTATTGGGCGCATTCGTGATCCTGGTGGTAGCCGGCGTGGTTGTCTTTCGTAGCGTCGGATACTGGCTCATCGTGGAAGACCCGCTGCAATCCGCCGACGCCATCGTCGTCCTCAGCGGCGGCCTTCCCTTCCGAGCCGTCGAAGCGGCGCGCCTCTACCACGCCGGCTACGCCCCAGAAATCTGGATCACCGAGCCAGTCGGCTACGCCCCCGATCTCAACCCCATGGGCATCCAGTTCACCGGCGAGGAAGTATATTCGCGCGAAGTGCTGCTCCACTTCGGCGTGCCGCCATCCGCCATCCGCATCCTCGAAGCCCCGGTCTTCAGCACCGAACAAGAAATCGGGGTAATCTCCCGGCTAGCGCTCCAGAACAACAAGACCCTCGTGATCATCGTAACCTCGCCACCACACACACGCCGCGTCCGCCGCCTCTGGAAAGTGCTAACCAACAACCGCCCGCAAATCATCGTGCGCGGTTCCCCCGGCGATCCCTACGACCCGGGCCGTTGGTGGCGCACCACTCAGGACGCCCTCGGCGTAATGCGCGAATCGCTAGGCCTACTCAACGCCTGGGCCGGCCTGCCAGTCCGCCCACCAAGTCGTTAGATTTCCTCATGAACGCCATGAACGCCGATTCGTCCTCGCTGCCCAGCTACTTCTGTGGAGGGACAAAAAAGAAGACCTGGATCTCGGACCCTTGCCAGGAATTTGTGAAACCGGCTTACAGCTCGATCATCTGCGTTGTGGCACAGCCAATCTGGCTGTGCGAGTTTCATCGGAACCAACATTTTTCGGACGAACGGAAAATGCTAGGCGCGGTGGCGAACTTCGTCGGCGTCCACGGTGCGGGAGCGCGAACCTTCTCGGGGAACAAACTCCTGGCGGCAAAGGTGCCATATCAGTCCCGCGGCAGCGTCATTGTGTTCGAAGAATGAGATGTTCGTAGCGTCGGCTGGATACCGCGCCTGTGTCTTCCCCGCAGCCTCTGGATCGGCGGTCTCGTCCGGCACCTGAAAGCGGGACAGCAGCCGAACATCCAACGGAATGCGTGCGATCAGTCTTCGCTGCGGATAGTCCATGCGAGACTGGCTCGCCGCAGAATAATCGCGGATCGACAGGGCCAGAGAATTTTGCTCGAAACGCAGCTCCAGGCCCCGATGGCTCGCCCCGGAAGTCTCACCGGGATCCGCGGTGCGCAGCTCCCAGAGAATTACCCCGCCGCGAGTGAGCGAACTGCTTCCGGGAAAAAGCTCGAATGAGCGGATGTGCCACTCCGCGGATCGGCTCTCCGGCAAAATTTCAGCGATGGTCACGATCACGTGGCGATGCCCGCGCTCGATTTTCACCGTGCTCAAGAACGCGCCGTGCTCGTGAATGAACGCCATCTCCTGCGCGCTCGCTTGCAGCGTCTCGTTCCAGAAGCGCTCGGTAAGAGACATGCTAAAAACGCAAATCTGTTCGATGAAGGATTGAGCGGCCTCCCCGTCTTCGTGCGAAGAATCAAAGCGGGAGCGCTCCACAGCGCTCATGCGCGAGGTAAGGCGTTGCCGCGCCCAGGAGCGTTGAAACCGGAATCGACGCCGGTACAGAACGAGGCTGTACGCGAGAGCGAGAGCGCTGGCGCCCAGCATGGCCCAGACTATTTTCATCCCAAACGTTCCTCGTTTGCGGCCAGACCCGGCCCGGCGCAAGGGTTGTAGGCTGGCTCCCGCGATTGTACTATCAACCGAATCCTGCCGCAGCGTAACCGTCACTCCGGCGGCGCACCCTGGCGCAAGTTTTAGCTTGGCGGCACTCGCTGAGTGTACGAAAATTTAAGACTACGCATGGCGCAGCCGGTTCGGCTCGATTTCCAAGGAGAGTTCGATTGAAGATTTCGGTGATCGGCGCGGGTTACGTAGGTCTGGTAACGGGCGGATGCCTGGCGGAAATCGGGCATGAAGTGTCGTGTACCGATAGCGACGCCGCCAAAATGGCGGTGCTCCAATCGGGCAAGCTCCCGATTTACGAGCCCGGTCTCGACGAAGTAGTGGACAAAGCGCGCCGCCAGGGCCGCTTGAATTTTGGAGTCAGTGCCGCGGAAGCGGTTCGCCTTGCTGACGCCATCTTTATCTGCGTAGGCACCCCGCCGCTGCCCAACGGAGACGCCGACCTTAGCTCCATCGACCGCGTCGCCCGCCTGATCGCCACCGAAGCGAAATCGCCCAAGCTGGTAGTGGAAAAGAGCACCGTGCCCGCGCAGACCGGCCAACAACTTCTGCGCCAGCTTTCGGTATACGCCCGCAACACCAAGGTCGAGTTTCGCGTCGCTTCCAATCCCGAATTCCTGCGCGAAGGTACCGCGGTGGAAGACTTCCTGCATCCCGACCGCATCGTCGCCGGCGTGGAAGACGAAGTGGCCGAAAGACAGCTTCGTGAGATCTACCAACCGGTGCTCGATCAAAAGTTCAATTGTCCCGTGCATCGCGGCAAGTGCCCGCCGGCCGCCCCTCCGGTCTGGCTGGTGACCACCATCAACAGCGCCGAGCTGATCAAGCACGCATCGAATTCCTTTCTCGCTCTCAAAATTTCCTACGCCAATATGGTGGCCGATTTGGCCGAACGCCTGGGCGCGGACATCGATGAAGTGGTTCGCGCGGTGGGACTCGATCCGCGGATCGGGCCCAGCTTCCTGCGCGCCGGTCTGGGCTTCGGCGGCTTCTGCCTGCCCAAGGATCTGCAAGCCTTCGTGCATCTGGCGGACCGCCACGGCGTGGATTTTTCGCTGCTCCGCGAGGTCGAGCGCGTCAACCGCCGGCGCATCGATCATGTGGTGGAGAAACTTCGCCGGGCGCTGTGGGTAATCAAGGAAAAGCGCGTGGCCGTGCTGGGCCTGGCGTTCAAGGCCAATACCGACGACATCCGTTTCGCTCCCGCTATCGATCTGATCAAACGCCTGATCGACGAGGGCGCGTCGGTATGCGCCCACGATCCGCAGGCGATGGAGAAAGTGCGCGCGCAGCTTCCGCAGGTGGAGCTGGGCGATGACGTCTACGTAACCGCGAAAGACGCGGAAGCCCTGATCGTGGCGACGGAATGGGAAGAATTCAAGATCTTGGACTGGGAGCGCATCCGCGACACCATGTCGCGCCCGTTGATCTTCGATGCCCGCAACCTATTGAAGCCTGCCACCATGAAAGCGCTGGGCTTCGAATACTACTCCGTCGGCCGGCCTCACTAGTTCGGGCGAAGTTCCGCGATGCGCTTCTTGAAATATTCCAGCGTCAAGCGCAGTCCCTCGTCCAGATTCACGCGCGGCTCCCACTTCAGAATGCGCCGGGCCTTGGCGATGTCGGGGCAGCGTTGTTTCGGATCGTCCTGGGGCAACGGGCGAAAATCCAGGGGCGCCTTGGAACCAGTGAGCGCCAGGATGCGGTCGGCGAATTCTTTGATGGTAATTTCCTGCGGATTTCCGATGTTCACCGGCTCGTGTTCGCTCGATTCCAACAAGCGGTAGATCCCCTCAATTAAATCGGAAACGTAGCAAAAGCTGCGGGTCTGCCGGCCGTCGCCATACACTGTTAAGGGCTGACCGGTGAGGGCCTGGTAGAGAAAATTCGGGAGCGCTCGGCCGTCGTTCAAACGCATGCGCGGGCCGTAGGTATTGAAGATTCGGACGATGCGGGTGTCCAGCCCGTGCTTGCGGTGATAGGCCATGGTCAACGCTTCCGAGAAGCGCTTGGCCTCGTCGTACACGCCGCGCGGGCCGATCGGGTTCACGCGCCCCCAGTAGGTTTCCGGCTGCGGAGTCACTTCCGGATCGCCGTAGGTTTCTGAAGTAGAGGCCATCAGGAACCTGGCTTTTTTGGCGAGCGCCAATTTCAGGGCATTGTGCGTGCCGGCCGATCCCACCATCATGGTTTCAATGGGCAGCTTCAGATAGTCGTCGGGACTGGCGGGCGAGGCGAAGTGCAGAACCGCATCCACCGGCCCACTCACCTCGATGGCTTGCGAAACGTCCTGCTGCGCCAGGCGAAAGTGCGGATTCTTCTCCAGGTGCGCGACGTTGGAACCGGCTCCGGTGCACAGGTTGTCGACGCACAGAACTTCCCAGCCACGATCGAGCAGATACTCGCAAAGATGAGAACCGAGAAAGCCCGACCCGCCGGTGACGATAGTGCGCAATGCGTGCCTCCTAAAATTGCCTGGTTAGTGCGTCAACGTTGGAATTATGGCCGAATTCCGCAAGATAAAGAAGAGACAGGATTAAGCTGTGCCAAAAGAGGCCACAAACCGCGGACCAAATGGTTTCAAAACAGTACCACCGGGCTATAGGGCGCGGCGGTTGTTGGAGAGAAACTGTCTCTGTCAGGAGAGAAACCATGATCGCCTCACTTATCTTCGTAATATCGGTGGCAGCTGGAATCCAACTAGCAGTATTCAGCTGGCGCGCCGCAATGATCTCTTTCGCCGAGCAGCAGGTATCGTCGCCGCTCGCTATCTCTATGACGGCTAAGGGGTTCCGCGAGATTTCCGCGGTTCAGGCCCTCTGCCCGGATTTGAGCCCCTCGCAGAGCAAGCAGCTTCGGCCGGTGCAGGTGTATCACCGGTCCCTGGAACTGCTGAACTCGCTCAGCAAGGCGATCCCGGCTTGCGGCGCATGGGCACAGCAGGAAATGGAAATTTGCGCCCGCTACGCCACGGCGGTGATGGAACAGCGCCTGCAGAGCAACCAAGCTTGCTTCGCCGCGGTTCGCTCCTACTAATCGAGCCTCTCGGACACCCACAGAAAAGGGGCCTTTCGGCGGGCCCCTTCCCCCCTCCCCTAAGAATCAAAGCCCCAAAAAGGAACAAACCTTTGGTTTCAAAATCAGTACGACCGATCTATAGGTCCGAACGAAGCCGCGCGAGATACTGACCTCGTCAGGAGACGCCATGATCGCAGCGCTAATCTTCGTTATCTCAGTCGCAGCCGGAATCCAACTCGCCGTATTCAGCTGGCGCGCCGCAATGATCTCATTTGCCGAGCAGCCGATGTCCAGCGCGGTGCACCCGGCCTTTGCGCACTTCTCTAACTCTATGACCTTCAATGGTTTCCGAGACGTCTCAGCCATTCAGGCACTTTGCCCCGACTTGGCGTCGTCACAGAGCACGCAACTGCGGCACGTGAAAGTCTATTATCGCTGCATGGAGCTGTTGAATTCGTTTTGCGAATCGATCCCCTCTTGCGGCTGCGGCGCGTGGGCACGGCAAGAAATGGCCACCTGCGCTCGCTACGCCGTGGTGATGATGGACCAGCGCCTGCAGAGCAACCTGGCTTGCTGCGAGGCGATCCGCTCCTACTAATAAGCGCTGCCAGAACGAGTGGCAGCTAACGCCAGTACAGACCGGATCCTGGCCCTTCGATTGGACTTTCGCCAGCCTTCCGGGCACCCGTTATTACTCACCATTTGCCGCGATTCAGTAAATGTATGTCTTTTATTATGAGATACTTGGAGTTTCTAATCTCTACACATGTTGCGATTCGTCTTCGCTGCTTCTGATTGTGGCGCGATCCTCTTCATCTCCAGTAGTATTTTTCGCGTCTCTGACACGATTCAGAAATTGTATGCCATTTATTATCAGGCACTTGGCGTTTCTGATCCTTACAGTTGTCGCGATTGCTTTTTATTATGTCGTTTCAGCCGCTTCATGGGTCCGTCTCGATTGAGTTTTGAGTCGCCCAGCCCCACTTTCTGATGGAAGGCTAGCATCGGCGGGCGAACACTGGAAGGGATCGTTTTGGTGGAGAGCTGATGAATTTGGGATCTGAGAGGGCGGCAAACAAACGGCTGAGCACACCGGTGCCCGAGTCAAGCGCCACGAAGCTCGGCCTCGAAATTGTGCCGAAACTAGCAATCGGTTGCGAAATGCCCGGGCATACAGCGAATGCTGCATATCTCGCGCCACCGCCGTTGGGTATAACTATTGCACTGACGCACGATGGAATCGTGGGGCGGTTGTTTACGGGACCAACACCGGCCTGCGGGACCACAAGGTCGCATTCGAGTCAGTAAGAGAAGCAAAAACGCCAAAGGGCCAAGTAGAAGCAGGCCCGAGTAGATGTGGGGACAAACGCAGAAAGGGCCGGCGCGGTAGAGCCGGCCCTTTCTTTTGGTATTGGACCTCGCGGCAAGAATCTTTCGATCCTTTCCGGACCTAAAGTCAGCTGAGATCACCAAGTTTCATTCGGCCTGCGACGCCGTTGGAATCGCGGCTGGAGCCGCCACAGAGACCAGGATTGAAAGCGAGGCCGAGCGCGCGTAAAGCAAACGCCTTTAACGATTACTTTTTTGTTATAAAATATGGCCGAGAAAGCAACGGAGAAGGCCAGGAAGAGAAGCTCAGGGGGCAGCGAGCATCATGAAAAAGAGTGGTTCGCCGCAGGTGGAATCGGCATCTCGACTGATCGACGCGAGAATCCAGGAGCTGGGCGAGGATTGGCGGGGAGAGATGCTTTCGCGGCTACGGGCGCTGATCCAGCAAGCTGACCCGAAAGTGGTGGAAGAGTGGAAGTGGAGTATACCGGTGTGGTCGCACGACGGGTTGATCTGCACGGGTGAGACATACAAGAAAGTGGTAAAGATGACATTCGCCAAGGGCGCCTCGTTGGATGACCCCGCTGGGCTATTCAATTCCAGCCTGGAGGGTAGAGTGAGGCGTGCGATCGACTTCCGCGAAGGCGAGAAGATTAACGAGAAGGCTCTGAAAGCTCTCATTCGCGCCGCCGTGGCCTTGAACACTTCCTCGGACTGAGATGGCTTAGGGAATTCTACTTCGGTACTTCGTTGTTTCGCTCAAGCACCGAAATCTAATTGGCGATTTGTGCATGTCGCTCCGCTCATCCGCAGGGCCACAGGTTGTGTGGCGTGAGGAAACGTCGATCGTGGAGGCGTTAGGCAAAGACCCCACACGTAAACACGAGGTGTTGGGCACCCACCGGCGACAACAAAGCGGAACTACCCACGTCGGCAGACTGTGACGGGTGCGCGCACGCTAGGACTGTGACTGGTGCGCGCACGTTAGGTTTAGAGCTTGGGCCAGACCGCGCGCCGGAACCTTAGTCGAGGCGCCTCGAAACGGGACGCCCACAGGGGTGGCGGCCCACAGAGCGAGTGAATTCAGCAACGCCAATCGTAGGACGACCAGGCAAAGACCCCACACGTAAACACGACGTGTGGGGCACCCACCGGCAACGACAGAGTGAGATTATGCGCCGACGCGGATTCGGGAGAGCGTGTGGAGCAGTCCGAAAACCTGGAGTAGCCAGACTACCGTGGCGATGACTACTACTGCGTTTAAGAGGCCTTTGATTGTGCCTTGCATCGGGATGTAGCGATTGACTAGCCAGAGGAGAACTCCGACTACGATTAGAACCATTACTACTTGAAGTAAGGGCATGTGGTTTTTGACTCCTTCTTCTTTCGGATCTTTCCGAAAGCGGCACGGCTGGCGCTACTTCTAGACTGATTTTTGCTTTTGCTGAGACGCTCGTGGCCGTGCGGAACGGATGGTAGTTAGAAAACCTTTGGACGGGAATACAGTGCAACGGGTAGATGCGGGGAGATTCCCCGTTATGCAGGTGGGCGGTTTCGTGGCGGTACAGGACTACCCCAACGCGTGAAGCGATGGTTACTCAGCGAAACTTTTGTCGATTTGCCGGTTGCTGACGGGGGAAGGCAAAAGCCACAAGACGGGGTGTTTATATCAGCATCTTGCTGTGCTGGCGGCGGCCAGGATGGTTGGGGTCGGTGAATTCGAGCAG
>Ga0302325_10004564_pt1 | contig 31932 bp, 29 predicted proteins | sample Palsa_T0_2_FD_201948 | JGI IMG/M metagenome (GOLD analysis project Ga0302325, IMG submission 201948) | Peat permafrost microbial communities from Stordalen Mire near Abisko, Sweden - Palsa_T0_2 | ecosystem: Environmental > Terrestrial > Soil > Palsa > Peat permafrost | place: Sweden: Abisko... | reverse complement strand
TCGGAGTACTGGTCGAGCTTGGAAATGTCTTCCGATCCGATCAGCACCGAGGTGTCCTGGTTGTTCGGATCGACCGGCGGCACGACGCCAACGCCGACGCGATTGCGCTTTGAGAAGCTGCGCGTCTCGATGGGGAACTCTTCATAGCGCTGGCCGAATTCCTCTTTGAGGCGGTAGCGGCACACCGGGCACAAGTCGCCCTCGACATGCACGCCGAGCATCTTCTCGAACTCGCGGCGCAGATGCCGCGGAATCAGATGCAGCGGCTCCTCGTGCATCGGGCAGCCCTCGATCACATGGACCGCGTCCACTTGCTCGAGACCGCGCTGAACGCGTTCGACCAGCGAGCTTTTGCCCGATCCGACCGGACCCATCAGGTACAACACCTGGCGGCTCTCTTCGCCTTTGAGCGAGGCCGAATGGAAATAGCGGACGATCTGCGAAATTGTCCGTTCGATGCCGAAAAATTCGTCGGCGAAGAAATTGTAAACCTTGATTGGCTCATCCTTGTACAGACGCTTGGTGCGCGGATCGTCCGTATCGTGGATGTTGCGCGTGCCCTGGGTGATGATCATGTCGTAGATGCGCGCGTGCGAAAGCTTCGTCATCAAGGGATTGGCCTTGACGACCTCAAGATATTCGAGCAGAGTTCCACGCCATTGCTTGGACTCGCGCGCTGCACGATCGCGTTTGATTACCTGCTCGAAGCTGCTCGTTTCCGCCATCAGCTAACTCCTTGGTTGGGCTTGGTTGGGCGAGCCTTTTATCGTCGTGGCAATTGCCAGGAGATTAAGGAATGTGAATTGGCTTGTGCTATTTGAAGGGAGCATCCCTAGGGGCAGTATATCGCGGTCTGGAAGCCAAGCAAGCAAACATTTGGCATCGTCCAGCATTGTCCACAAGTTTCTGCGCGTCGATGGCTGACATCCGCTCGCCGGCGCGGCTCCATCACTGCTCTGGCGCCGCAGTTATCCTGACGCCCGCAGGCGGCCGGATATTCATAGACTGTCGAGTCCCGGCGGCACCTCCAGAGTGCCACCCAATACCAGCCGTCCGCGATCGTTGTTCACCTGTGCCGCGAAGACTCGTTCGTCGTGCGCGAACGAGACCCACCATCGCTCTTCGACTGCGCGCCTCAGATAGTTGGCCTTCTGCGCCATGGTGCGAAGGGCGTCGAGGTCGTAGGCCTGATTCCACGGCCCGCGCATATGCGATCGCGTCGGCACGATGTCCGCGAGATGAACGAAGCTTTCACCACGGGATTGTACCATAGCCAGTTGATGGTGTTCGGTGTGGCCGCCCGAAACAATCGCCGAGACGCCGGGCACGATCTCGGTGTCGCCGTCGAGCGCCTCGATCAGCCCGCTGACTGACTTGAGGCAATCGGCGATATGGCGATAGGCGGCGCGCAAACGTTCGTTATGCGAATCGCGAGCGATCTCCATCTCACCGTGCTGGACGAAGATTCGCGCGCGCGGGAAGGCCGCCTCGAAGGTACCCGATTCGCGACGCTGCACGACTCCGCCGCAATGATCGAAATGCAGGTGCGACAGGATCACATGGGTGATGTCGCCGGGCTCCATCCCAAGCGTTTTGAGCCCGCTTATCAGCCAGCCGTCGTGATGGTCGAAAATTTTTCGCTCGACCGCGCTCAGCCGGTTGCCGATTCCGGTATCGACCACGATCGCTTCGTTGCCGCGCATGATCAGGGGGCAGGTCAGGTTAAGGCGAATGCGGTTCTGATCGTCCGCCGGATGCTCGCGCCGCCATAACTCGCGCGGCACGACGCCGAACATGCAGCCACCGTCATTGCGCCAGATGCCATCGCTCAAAAAAGCGATTGTGAAGTCGCCAAGCTGCAGCTTCGGAGGTGCCTCCATGGTTACGTTCCCGCCAGCCATAAGCCCAGCCCGAGGGCGACGGTTCCAAGGGCCGCAATCGTTCCGTAGAGGCGCACCAACCGCCGCAACGCCGCGACGCCGTCGCCGATACCGTCGGCGAAACTCTCGCGCATCGAGCGCTCGGCCGCAAACGCAGCCGCGAGCATCACGCCCATGATGAAAAACAGCACGACCTTGATCGCGACGATACCAACGAAGGCCGGCGGAAAGGGCGTCTTGCGCATCAGTGCGGCGGAGAAGAGGTTGCCCGCGCCGGTCATCGGCACCACCAACGCCGGTACGATATTGATGCGGTTGATGCGCGGTGCGGTGCGCATTGCGAACTCGCGCCATTCCGCGGACTCTGTCGTCAGTGCCGAGATCGCCAGCAGGAAGCTGGCGCAGGTGCCGACCCAGACCACGCCGCACAGCACATGGATCCATAACACTACCGACCTGATTACCATCGTATGCAGCCGCTTTCCTTTTGCGCCGCCACCACCGCTCTCGCCGAATCTAGATTAGCATGCGCAGGCTGGTACATCGCACCGAATTCGACTAACACAGCTTCCATCCACCGCGAGCGAGGTCGGCGATGCTGAATCCGTACATCGGCGCTTACGAACTGCGTGAACTGGTGATGCGAAAGGAAGTGAGTCCGCGCGAAGTAGCGGAGTTCTTCCTGGCGCGCATCGAGCGGCTGAACTCGCGCCTGGGTGCGTTCATGACGGTCACCGGCGAGCGCGCGCTGGAGGATGCCGGGCGTCTCGGTCGCATTGCGGAGTCAGACCGCAATTCGCTGCCATTGTTTGGCGTCGCCTACTCGCTCAAGGACCTGACGTGGACGAAGGGGATTCGGACGACGCTGGGCTCGAAGAACTTCGAGCATTATGTGCCGCGCGCAGACCAGGAATACGCGGCACGTCTCGCCGCGGCCGGCGGTATCCTGCTGGGCAAGACCACGACGCCAGAATTCGGCGGCCGTCCGACGACTGAGGGTGGTCTTTGCCCGGCGGCGCACAATCCGTGGCAACTCGATTTCACCGCGGGCGGTTCCAGTGGGGGCGCGGCCAGTGCGGTCGCCGCGGGCCTGGGTCCAATCGCAGAGGGCAGCGACGGCGGCGGATCGATTCGTATTCCGGCGGCGTGCTGCGGACTGGTCGGAATCAAGCCGTCCCGAGGCCGGGTATCGAACGCTCCGGTGATGGGCGAAGGGTGGGGCGGTTTCGCCACCAACGGACCGCTGGCGCGTTCCGTTCGCGACGCCGCCCTGATGCTCGACGTGATGGCGGGCCCGGCCGACGGCGATCCTTACTGGGCGACGCCGCCCTCCGTGCCGTTCGCCGGCGCCGTCAACGTCCGTCCTGGCAAGCTGCGCCTCGCGGCAATTTCTTCGACTTCGCTCGGGACCGTCGATGGCGAAGTGCTGGGTGCCTTCGAGGCGGCCTGCGCAACCTTTCGCCAAATGGGCCATACGGTCGAGCCGATCACGCTTGACCCGGCGGCGCCGCTGGGCGATATCGCCCGGAAGCTCATCTTCGCCGGGATCAGTTCGATACCGCTCAGGGACCTCTCGGTCGTCGATCCGGTGGTGCGATCATTCTGGGAGCGCGGCCGTGCGATGCCGGCGTCGGAGTACATCGGGACCGTTGCGCGGATGCATAACGTATCGCGCGAGATCATCCGTGCGCTGCTGCCGTATGATGCGCTGATCACGCCAACGTTGACGCGGCCGCCGATGCGACTCGGGACAATGTTCGACGATCCGGCGAAGTACGCTGACGACCTGTTTGGCTGGGTCGCATTCACATTTCCTTTCAACGCGACCGGCCAGCCGGCGATCTCGGTGCCGAACGGCTTCACGCAAGCGGGTCTGCCGATCGGTCTGCAGATTGTTGGTCGTCCAGCGGATGAAGCGGGCATCATCGCGATCGCCGCGGCGTGGGAAGAAGCACGTCCATGGGCGGATCAGCATCCGCCGCTGGATTAACCGGAAATCTTACGAACGTCGGCCTTACGGGCGAGCTTCGAGGACCATATTGAAGACGGTAGCCGCGGCCCGGCGGATCCGCGTGAAGCCCCCCGCGCTGATCACTTCGCGCAGCTTCTTCTCGCCCGCTTGCGTGCCGAGCGCGGCCTGTCCTTCCTGCGCCAATGAGGCCGGAGTGCAGATCATCGTCGAGGCGGCGTAACAGAAGCGGCCGATCGGATGCATATTCTCGGCGATCGAGTCGCCCGCCATTGGCTCGACAATCATCCAGGTACCGTCGGGGGTGAGGCTCTTGAGCACGTGGGCAGAGGCGCCTGCCGGGTCGCCCATATCATGCAGGCAATCGAAGAACGCCACTAGGTCGTAAGTGCCGGGAAAGTCCTTCGCCACGGCCCGTTCGAAGCGAGTATTGGCGCCGACGCCGGCCTCGCGCGCCGCGGCGGCTGCGTGATCGAGCGAAGGCTGATGGTAGTCGAAGCCGGCGAACTCCGATTTTGGAAACGCCTTTGCCATCAGGATGGTTGATGCCCCATGGCCGCATCCGACGTCCGCAACGCGCGCGCCGCGCTCAAGCTTTTCGCGTACGCCCTCGAGCGCGGGCAGCCATTCGTTGATCAGGTGGGCGGCATAGGCCGGGCGGAAAAACCGTTCGGTGCCGCGAAACAGCGCCACGTCATGCTCATGCCAGCCGACGCCGTTGCCGCTGCGAAAGGCCGCGGTGATCTTCGGTTCATCGCGATGGATCGATCCGATAACTTCGAAGGCACCGAGCACGCAGGCCGGGCTGCCCTCGACGACGAATGCCAACTGCTGCTCGGGGGTCATCGAGTAGCGACCGGCGGCAGCGTCGTACTCGACGTAGCCGGCGGCGGCCTGTTGAGCGAGCCATTCGCGGACGTAGCGTTCGGCGCATCCGGTGCGTGTCGCGAGTTCCGCCGAGGTGACCGAACCGGCTTCAGCAATCCCTCGAAAGAGGCCGAGCTTGTCGCCGACCACCACCAACGCGGCGCCCGCTGCGGCGCCCAGGTCGCCGAGCAGTTTTCCGAGCAGTTCGTTGAGCTTAGTCTCGTTGACTTCCATCGTTTACGCCCCTCGTTTGCACGCACGCACGCAGCGGTTCATCGTCGAGCGTGGTTCGGCTCGTACTTCGATATAGCAGATTTGCGGCTAAACCGTACGCGTTGCGAGATCAGGCTTGCCGAGCTGGTTCAGGCTTGGCGAATGAGATCAAGGATGCGCGGGACGGTCGCTGAGGCGTCAGGCGCTGAACACGGTTGCCTGTCCATCGAAAGTCGTTCGCGCGTGGCTGCTGCCGCGCCCGGTCCGGGGACCATCATAATGTCCGAGGGTCCGAGCGGCCGGCCGTCGCTGCTGAGCACGTTGATTTCCTGGATTTCGCGGCCGGACTCACGATCGACGACTCGAACGGGCGCGCGCTCGCATCCTGCAACCCAATGGTCGCCCCATTGCATCAGGGCCATCAGGACCGGGAAGAAGGCGCGCCCCTTGCCCGTGAGATGGTATTCAAAACGGCGTCCACCGTCCGGCGCGGCGACGCGTTCGAGGATGCCACGGGCGACGAGCTTTTTCAGCCGGGCCGAGAGGATATTGCGCGCGATGCCGAGGTTTTCCTGAAAATCGTGGAAGCGGCGCGTGCCCAGGAAAGCCTCGCGCAGGATGAGCATCGTCCACCATTCGCCGACCAGTTCGAGGGCTCGCGCGATCGAACAGTTCATCCGTGCGAAGGTCTTGCGCCGCATGGGCTAACGCTATTGCAATGGGTTGCATGGAGCAACCGATTCAGTGCGTTCCACCGTGCCCCAGCGACGGAATAGTTGCACGATGAAACCATCTTGGTTATTGATCGACGCATCGGGGTTGCGTCATGCAACTGTCGCAGAACAACCGCTTGGGCAATCGCATTAGCAGCGGTGCGGTTCATCGCAGCTGGGCGTTACGGGCGTGCGTGAGCTAAGTATGACGACCGAAAAATCCGATGAGGGGAGGGTCCGCCAACATGCCGGAATATACCGCGATCATCTACGACGTGGCCGACAGTGTAGCCACGATCACGCTCAATCGTCCCGAAGCCGCCAATACGCTGAACGAGGCGCTGTCGAGCCAGATGCTCGACGCGATCATCCGATCCGAGGAGAACAAGGAGGTGCGCGCGCTGATTATCAGCGGTGGCACCGGACGCTTCTTCTGCGCGGGCGCCGACCTGCGGTCGTTCTACAGCGCGCCGGATGCGCTCAAGACCAAGGTTTCGCTGTTCCACGTTGCGATTTCGCGGATCGTACGCGCACCGTTTCCGGTAATTGCGGCGGTCAACGGCACGGCCGCTGGTGGCGGTATGGGACTGGCTTGCTCGTGCGACATGATCATCGCCGGTGAATCGACGAAGTTCATCATGGCGTACACGCGCCGGGGACTCACGCCCGACGGCACGACGACCTACTTCCTGCCGCGGCGGATCGGCGTCGGCCGGGCGATTGAACTAGCCTACACCAACCGCACGCTCAGCGCGCACGAGGCGCTCGACTGGGGCCTCGTGAATCGCGTCGTGCCTGATGCCGACCTGTTGACCGAGACTCATGCGCTCGCGGCCGAACTCGCCAAAGGCGCAACTCGCGCGCTTGCCGGGGCCAAGCGTCTCATCTATGGGGGAGTCAACGAGTCGCTCGAAACGCAGATCGAAAACGAGATTCGCAGTATCTACGAAATGGCTTCGACCGACGACACCCGGGAAGCGATCAAGGCCTTTAACGAAAAGCGCACGCCGGTCTTCAAGGGACGCTAGCCGGCAGCGCGGAGATCCGATGGCAAAAGAACTGGAATTCCTCTTCGACTACGGCAGCCCCTTCAGCTATCTGGCGAATATCCAGATGCCGGGCTTCGCCAAACGCAATTCCGTGGCCGTGGTCTATCGTCCCATTCTGCTCGGCGCGGTGCTCAAGGCGACCGGCAACTCCTCACCGATGGCGGTGCCGGCCAAGGCACGCTACTTCGCCGAAGAGTTGCGTCGCTGGGCCTCGCGCTATGGCGTCGCGTTCAAACTCAATCCGCATCCGTTCATGGCCAATACGCTGTTCCTGATGCGTGGCGCGGTGGCGGCGCAGAAACTCGGCGTCTTCGGCGCTTACCACGACGCGATCTTTCGCGCGGTGTGGGTCGAGGGACTGGACCTTGGCGATAAGGCGGTGCTGAGCGACGTCCTGAAGCGCGGCGGCGTCAATCCGGTGGAACTTATCGCCGCCAGTGAACGGCAGGACGTCAAGGACGAGTTGCGCCGCAACACCGAGGACGCCGTCGCGCGCGGCGCGTTCGGCGCTCCGACATTTTTCGTCGGCAGTGAGATGTTCTGGGGGAATGATCGTTTCGATTTCGTGGAGGAGGCGCTGCGCCGACAATAACACTAGGCGAGCTTGCGAGCCGAGCTAACGAGTCTGCGAGGTGCGCAAGAATTAAGACTCTGAGTTGAGCCTGCGGAGTGAGTGAGAGATCCCGGCCCCGCAGAGACCTAACCCCCAGCCCCTTCCCTAAAGTGGAAGGGGAGAAAGGTCCAGGAGATAAGAGTTAAATTTCACGGGAAAGATCGGATTGTTACGAGCGAGGAATGAAACCGTGGCTTCGAGCAGGGCGAAGGCTGAGTCTTAGCAAAGGGAAGTCTGAAACCTTGTCACTAGGCGAGCTTGCGAGCCGAGCACACTAGTGAAGCGAAGCGAAACGAGCAGGCGAGTCTGCGAGCTGCGTTTAGGAAACGAGTCTGCGAGGTTCGTTCAGTTACCGTTTCAGTTTCCTAATACCATCGGTTCTTAGTTCCCCGACCACTTCTTTTTATCTCCCGCGCATGCAAATCGCTGGGGCCTGAGCTAGAAAATAGCAGTCATTGCGGCGAACGGAGGATTGCATGGAGATCGGCGCGCTGGGAGTTTTCGGATACCTCGACACGATGACCGGCGCGCAGGCCGGTGACTATGCGCGCACGGTCGAGCGGCTCGGCTACAGCGTGCTGTGGTTTCCGGAAACCTTTGGCCGCGATCCGTTTCCGACGGCGGTCCATCTGCTGGGCGCGACTTCGCGGCTGGTCGTCGCCACTGGTATCGCCAATGTGTGGAAGCGCGAGGCGATCACCATGGCGGGGTCAGCGAGCACCGTCGCGGAGTTGTTCGACGATCGATTCATCCTGGGGCTGGGCGTGAGTGGCGGCCCATTCATGGCGCGCAACGGTCTGCGCTTCGACAAGCCCGTCACCTTCATGCGCGAGTACCTCGCCAAGATGCGCGCGAATCAGCATAAGGCGCCAACCGCGAAACATGAGCCGCCGATAGTGCTCGCGGCATTGCTGCCGAAGATGTTGCGGCTCGCCGCCGAGCAGACTCATGGCACGGTAACGGCGATGATCCCGCCGCGGCATATCGCGCGGATGCGCGCCGAAATCGGCCCCGACAAATGGATCTGCGCGCAGCAGCACGTGATGCTCGAGCCGGACGCGAAAAAGGCTCGCGCCGCGGCTCGCGCGTTTCTACATTTCTACCTGTCGGCGCCGCCCTATCAACGGAGTCTGCGCGGGATGGGCTATTCCGACGACGATCTCGCAAACGACGGTAGCGATCGCCTGATCGACGAAATTATCGCATGGGGTGACGAAGGCGCATTGCGCGACCGTATCGAGGCGCATCGCCAGGCCGGGGCGAACCATGTGTTCATAACGCCGCTCAATCCCGAGGGCGGCCTGCTGCCGGGTATGCGTGCGGTAGAAGCGCTCGCCCCGCGCTAAAAGAGGCGTTGGGAGAGTGGTCGAGGAACTAAGAACTTTTAGGTTCCTTCGGAGACTGAAAGGTTACCTTCACGCACCTCGCAGACTCGCCTGCTCGTTTCGCTTCGCTTCACTAGTGTGCTCGGCTCGCAGGCTTGCCTAGTGACAAGGTTTCAGACTTCCCTTTCGACCAAGAACGGTAAAGAGGATGCGAAGGTCCTCGCCAATCAACAGCCCATGGAACGAGCCGAGATCTACTAAGACCTCGCACGCCGCGTCAGCCGGCCGCCGTATGTGCCGCCTTCGGATAGGATGAACCGCCGTCGATCGTGATGATCGAGCCGGTGGTGTAACTCGACGCTCCGCTCGCCAGATAGAGCGCCGCGCCAACGATCTCCGGCGGGTCACCGGCGCGCTGCAGCGGGAACTCGGCGCGCGCTGCCCTGGTGAAGCCTTCGGTGCGCGACCAGCTCTTGCTGATATCGGTGTGAAACGGGCCCGCCATGATGCAGTTCACGCGCACCTTCGGACCGTACTCCTGCGCGAACGCGACGGTCAGGATGTTGAGCCCGGCCTTGGCGGCGGAGTAGGGCGCAGTATCGGGAGCGGGGCGAATCGACGAGGTTGACGAGATGTTGATGACCGCACCGCCGTCGCCGGCGACCATCCGGGGGCCAATCAGCGAGGTCAGCCGAAAAGGTCCCTTGAGGTTCACGCCGATTACCTTGTCGAAGAGGTCTTCACTCGTTTCCAGTGACGACGGCACGACCGGCGAAAGTCCGGCGTTGTTGATAAGCACGTCAACGCGACCCCATCGCGCATAGACTTCGTCCACGAGGCGATTGCAATCCGCCCACTTGCCGACGTGCGCGGCATGCGCGGATCCGTCGCTCCCGAGCGCGCGAATCTCGGCGACCGTCGCCTCGCATGAGTCGATCTTGCGGCTGGCGATCGCGAGTTTCGCGCCGGCTCCCGCGAATCCCAACGCCATCGCATGGCCGAGGCCGCGGCTGCCGCCGGTGATGAGGACGACCTTGCCGGTGAAATCGTACTGGGCCGCAATCGTCGTCATTGTGCGCCGACCTCCAGCTCGATCTGATTGCCGTATTTCTTGATTGCGGCTTCGCGCAGCGCCGGAATATGCGCGCTCGGGAAAAGCCCCTCCGTGCCCTTGTAATCGCGCAGGATCTGCTTCGCCAGGGTGATCTTGTGGACCTCGGTGGGACCATCGGCGAGCCCCATCACGAAGCTCTCGAGCACCTGATCGACGAACGGCATTTCGGTGGTGACGCCGAGCGATCCATGGATTTGCAGGGCGCGGATCGCGACGTCGTGGAACACCTTCGGCATCTGGGCTTTGACTGCCGAGATATCCTTGCGCACCTTCAGATAATCCTTGTACTTGTCGATGCGCCACGCGGTTCGCAGCACCAGCAGGCGGAACTGTTCGAGGTCGATCCATGAATCGGCGATCTTCTCCTGCACCATCTGCTTGTCGGCGAGGCGGGAGCCCTGCGTCGTGCGCGAAAGCACGCGCTCGCACATCAGATCGAAGGCGCGGCGAACCTGCCCGATGGTGCGCATCGCATGGTGGATGCGGCCGCCGCCGAGCCGCGTCTGCGCCACGACGAAACCGCCGCCACGCTCGCCCAGCAGATGGTCCTTCGGTACCTGCACGTCCTGGTAGCGCAGGTAGGCATGGCCGCGCATGCTCTCCTCTTCATGACCAACGCCGACATTGCGGACGACGCTGATACCGGGCGCGTCCATCGGCACGACGAAGGTCGAAAGGCGCTTGTACGGTGGCGCCTCGGGATCGGTCACTGCCATTGTAATGAGGAACGAGGACCATCTCGCGTTGGAGGAAAACCACTTCTCGCCGTTGATCACCCAATTATCGCCCTTCAACTCGGCGCGGGTCTCGAAGACCTTCGGATCGGCGCCGCCCTGCGGCTCGGTCATCGAGAAGCACGAGACGATTTCGTTGCGCAGCAGCGGTTCGAGATACTTCTTCTTTTGATCCGCGGTGCCGTACTTGGCAAGGATTTCGCTGTTGCCAGTGTCGGGCGCCTGGCATCCGAAGACTGTCGGCGCGAAGCGGGACGGCCCGAGGATTTCGTTCATCAGCGCGAGTTTGACCTGACCATAGCCCTGTCCGCCGAGTTCCGGCTCGAGATGGCATGCCCACAGCTTGTGCTTGCGCACCTCCTCCTGCAGCGGACGCACCAGCTTGTTGCGATTGCTGTCGCGGACGTCGTAGGGCGATCCCAGCACATAGTCGAGCGGCTCGACCTCTTCGCGCACGAACTTTTCGATCCAGTCGAGTTGCTTTTGGAATTCGGATTCAGTTTCAAAGTCCCAGCTCACGGCGTGTCCTCCACGGTAACGAGTATGCGCCGGAGGCGGACTAGGGCCTCACGATCCGGACGCTAACCGGATTGTCGCGAAACCCCGGCGAATATGCCAGCGCCGAGCGGTTAATTGGTAACCGCCTTGCGGCGGAACGCCGGCAATGCCAAATGTTTCAGGTCGCAGACACCAGCCGTTCCTTTGCGATGCTATGAGAAATCAGGACCGGGTCCCTCTGCGAAAAATGGAAGTACCTTCGAATGCCACCTCGGTCGCTTCAGACGGCATAGCGCATCAGACCGATTTCAAGAGTCGAATCCGCAACGCGGCAACGTTCTTCACAATTTTTCTTCTGTTCTGGGGAGTTTATCTTGCGACCGGGTGTTATCAGCGCAGCGCCTTTAACGCCCACGTGTACCTGGCGTTCAGCATGTTGCATGGACGTTTCGATCTGATCGATCCGCCCGGTTATTTCGAAATCGTTCGAACCGCCGGGCGCAGCTACGTCGCCTATGGAATCGGACCGAGTCTCCTGATGCTTCCTTTTGTCGCGATCTGGGGACTTGATTTCCACCAGGGCATTTTCGCGGCCGGTCTGGGGGCCTTGGCGGTGACCATTTGGCGATCTGTGCTCGACCGTCTTGGCACCGAAGGGTCAACTAGAAACCTACTGACCGTGTTGTTCGGATTGGGGTCGCTATTCTGGTTTTACGCCGGAGCAAACGGCAGCACCTGGAATCTGATGCATGTGACTGCGGTTTTCGGGCTGGTGCTGGCTATCCACGAAACCTTAGGGAAGACCCGCGGCTGGCTTGTCGGCGCCAGCTTCGGGATTGCGGTTTTGGCGCGCCAGCCGGTGCTGCTGTCTTTACCGTTCTTTGTCGGGAGCCTCTGGCGCGCAGATGCCGATGGCATCAGGGGAAATCTGAATCGGGAAATCTGGTTCGGACTCTGCCTCGGTGGGCTGATGCTGTTTGACGCCTTCTACAATAGCGCTCGTTTCGGCAGCGTCTTTGACAACGGTTACCGGCGAGTGATCCTGGCGACTACTGACATTCGCTTTCGGCCCTGGGGGCTTTTCAGTCTCAGGTACGTCGCGGACAACGCCAAAATCTATTTTCTGAGGCTCCCGGAGAACCTGCCGGATTTTCCCTGGTACAACCCAACGATGGCCGGATTCTCGATTCTGATTTCGACGCCCGCGCTGTTTCTGGCAACCGCCGCAGACTATCGCAAGCGCCTCAATTTCTTGTCGCTCGCCGCCTGCATAACAATACAGGCCTTCTACCTCACCTATTTTTGGACCGGGTACGAACAATTCGGTTGCCGCTACACGGTTGATTATCTGCCATTCGTGAATCTGCTCGCGGCGAGCGGATCCAAATATCGATCCAAGCGATCGATTCTGTTGCTCACTCTAACCGGTATGCTGGTTGAGGTGTGGGGCATCGGATGGTGGCGAACCATGGGTTGGTAGCAATCCTCCTGCGCGACTGGTGTGACGCTCGGGTTGACGATCGACTTGCAGGCGCGCACTCGCCGCCGTATAAACCGCCATCACCATACAATTCTCAACACCCACGGAGGCGCACAATGATCCCGCTGCTACCGAAGGAAGAGGCGCTCAAGCGCTTTAACGAAACACGTATCGCCGATGCGGTCAAGGATCCGGCCCTGGCGAAATCGATGTCACAGCTCAATGTCTTTCGCGCGCTGCTCAATAATCCCGCGATCACCCTCGCCCAGAGTGGACTTGCCGGCGCCTTGATGGGTAGCAAGACCCTCAACCATCGGATTCGCGAGCTGGTAATTCTGCGCACCGGATGGCGCACCAAATCCGAGTACGAGTTCGTGCAGCACGTTGGCGTATCGCGTCGCCTCGGAATGAACGACGAGGAGATTCTGGGTGTCCGCAATCCCGCGGAATGCAAAGCGTACAACGACGTCGATCGCGCCGTCATCGCGCTGGCCGACGAACTCCACGATCATTCGCAGGTTTCGCCCAAAACGTGGGCGGCGCTGGAGAAATCCTTCTCGGCGTCAGAACTGGTCGAACTCATTCTCGTCGCTGGCTTTTGGCACATGATGGCGGGATTTCTCAAAACCGCGGAAATTCCGCTCGATCCGATCGATCCGACGATGACCGGATGGCCGGAGGGCAAGGCTCCCGCGTGAGCGGATCGGCAGGCTGCTGGCTTCGCCCGGAATCGGCCGCCTGCCTGATTTTCGCTGGCTCGCCCGCCGCCCATCTGTCCGTGCCTGAGGATTACGTAAACCGTTTACTACTTCTGAACGCAGTCCGCGCGGTGGGTTAGGGTAAGCTTTCAGAAAAGCTCAAGTTTTGAGTTCTTAGACAACTCTCCCCCTACACTGCCCCGCTCCGAGCCGCTAAACTGCGCGAGGACTCGACCGCTGCGTCCGCCGTTAGAAAGACAGACCTTATGAAGACTGCCTGGGAATCCTTCGAGCGCGAGACGCTTGACCATCTGCGCGCGCTCATCAGGCTCGACACCACCAATCCCCCCGGTAACGAACGGCTGGCCGCAGACTATCTCGGCGCGGCGCTGGGCCGCGAATCAATCGAGTCCGTCACGGTCGAGCCGCAACCGGCGCGCGCCAGCCTCGTCGCGCGTATCGCCGGGCGCGATCGGAACCGGCCGTCACTGATGCTCTCCTCGCATACCGACGTCGTGCCGGTTGAGGCGAGCCGCTGGACGCGCGCGCCTTTTGGCGCGGAGATCGCGCAGGGCTGCGTATGGGGCCGCGGCAGCATCGACATGAAATCCAAATGCGCGATGGACCTCGGCCTCGCGATTGCAATCCGGCGCGCCGGCGCTATTCCAAACTCCGATCTGATTATCGCCGCGGTTGCTGACGAGGAGGCTGGCTCCGAACTCGGCGCGCGCTATCTCGTCGATCATCATCCAGACCTCATTCGCGCGGGCTTCGTGCTCAACGAGACCGGCGGCTTCACGTTGCATCTCGGGGAACGGCGCTTCTATCCGATTCAGGTCGCTGAAAAAGGTTTCGTCACCGTCAAGATGACGGTCAGCGGTGCTCCCGGCCATGGCTCGATGCCGCGGACCGATACCGCGATCGCCTGGATGGCGGATCTCATCGGCCGCATCACGCGTACTCCGATGCCGCGCCGTCCGACGCCCCTGATGCGCCGCTTACTCGCCGATCTTGGAATCGCGATCGACAAGGCACCCCCGCTCTTTCGACCGATGCTTTCGAATACCGTGACGCCGACGATCTTGCGCGCCGGCTACAAAGATAACGTGATTCCCGGCGAAGCCTGGGCTTTGCTCGACGGGCGCACGCTGCCGGGGCAGGACGAACGCAGCTTCCTGCTCGAATTGCGCGATATCGTGGGTCCCGAACCCGTGCTTGAGGTCGTCAAGAGCGCACCGCCGGTGGAAGCGAGTGCCGATACTCCTTTATTCAATCTGATCAAATCCCGCACCGAGGCCGCCGATCCTGGCTCGCGGGCGATTCCCTGGATGCTGCCGGGCGCCACTGACAGCAAGTTCTACGCACAACTCGGCGCAACTTGTTACGGCTTCGCTCCAGTGCGGCTGGACGCGCGCGTACCGTTCGGCTCGCTTTACCATGGCAACGACGAGCGTATGCCGATCGAGGGCTTTCTCTGGGGATTGCGGCTCTACACCGACGTCGTTCTGAGTTTCCTGAACTTGAAAACCGCCGATGTTTTCGCATGACGGGTCGCGCGTCGCCTGGCGTTCGGACCGATTCGCGAACCAGCCGCGCGCTAACCGACATTGCCCGAGCGGGGCGATACCTCACCTGCGCCGGTCGTGCGGCTAATGCAACGCTTAGTTCGCGGTGGGGTCACCGCCGGGCTGGGTATCGCTCGGGATAGCGGGCATCGCGTTCATGCTCGCGGTCGAATCGACCGGCGGTGCGCCGTCTGAAGGCGTGAAAGTCACCAGCAGCCGCGCTGGCGCTTCAAGCGGCACAACGGCGTAACGCGATACCAATGCCGTATTGACCACGATCTTGGTGCCGGTCGCGTCGCTGTCGATATCGCAGTCGTGGAAAATCGATTTGTCAAACACCATGTGCCGTTCCAGCCCTGAATCCGGGGTCACTTGTTTCAGGTAGAGCGTCAGCGTTGACGTCGCGCCGCTGTTGTCCAGGTGCTGGTCGAAATTGACCGGCCCGCTCAGATCGAAAATCACCGACAAGGGGGGATCAGACGACGACAGCCGTACGGTCTTCAGCGTTGCCGGGCCGGGATTTTCCTGCGTACGCTCGGTCCCCAAGCCGCCCGCACTGCTCACGGGACGCTTCATCGAATCTGGCATGATCGGCAGTCCGTCCTGGCCGATCGGGTTGTCCCCATTTGCCGCCGCCAGACTGTCCAGGCTCTCATGCACGGAAACCTGCGACTGTTGTTCGTCGCTGAATCCGCTCTCCGCCAGCACCAGCTTCAAGGGATCTTCTTCGGTGTCGATCGGCTGATGCAGCTTCTGTAATTGCTGATCCGCCGCACTCGCGTAACTGGTGCCCGGGAAATGCATCTTGAGGGCGGTGAAAGCCTGCGCCGCCGAATATTTCTTGCCCTGCTGCTCCAGCGTCACGCCCAACTGATAGAGGCCCTCCGGCGCGATCGGCGTATCCGGATAGAGCGCTTCCACCTCGGCCAGCCGCGATTCCGCCGCCTTGAAGTTTGCGCGCTTCTCGTAGAACTCACCAATCAGGTAGTCGTGCCGCGCCAGGATCTCCCGGCAGATGTCGATCTGCTCGCGCGATAGCGAAGCGAAATCGCTCTCCGGAAAGCGCTGCTCGATACTCTCGAACTGCTCGAGCGCGAGTTGCGTATGGGTCTGGTCCTGATCCGGCCGTCCAATCTGGTCGTAATGCGACATCGCAAGGTAGTACGACGCGATATCGAGATGCTTGCTGGTCGGATGCATTCGCAGGAAATCGTTGAACGCGCCGATCGCCTCCGCATAATTGTGCGACTTGTAATAGGAGAGTCCGATGTTCAGCTCGGCTTCTTCCGCATACGGGCTGAAGGGATATTCGTCGATCAGCCGCTGGTAGTCGTCGATCGCCGGGTCGTAATAATGCTGCGAATACTCCTGGGTCGCCTTGACGTAGTAGTTCTCCCCCGTTGGAGCTTTGCGCGCGCTGCACCCGACCACCGTCAGCAATGCGCACGCCACCGTTACTGCCGCGACGCGCTTATTCATTGAATACCGGAAGGTTAGACACTGCATGCCGTCAACGCAAGCCGGTTCTCCGCTCCACTGAGACGGCGGCGTGCGGTGGCGTCAATAGGCTTCAAAACGCCTCACCTATGTTCCAAATTCCTGTGTATAGACTGTGTAGAGTTCGATGCGCCGTCCCATTCCGTTCATTTTCCCGCGACCGATGGCTCGGCCGACGCGGGTCCTGCCGAGGGCGAAACGAAGGTGCTCGCGACAAAAGCTCCCGCGTAGATCGGCTTGCCGGCGGCGCGGAAACGGCGCGCAAACCCGGTGGAATCCGCGCCCGGCACCACCGCCTCGATACGGACGAAGCCGCACTGGTCCAGCAGCGCGAAAATGTCTTGCGCATACTCCGCCACGTCGGTCGCGACGAACAGCGGCGCATCTGAGCGCAGCTTGCGCTTGAGGCTCGCAGCAAACCAATCGGTGAACAGGCGATGCTTGATGTGCCGCTCTTTTGGCCACGGGTCGGGAAAGTAGATATGAAAGGCGTCCACGCTCGCCTCCGGCAACATCAGGTTGACCAATGTGCGCGCGTCCATGCGGACGATTTTCAGATTCTCGAGGCCGCTGCGTCCCGCCCGCACCGCCATCAGTTGAGCGATCGTGCTGGCCAGTTCGACCGCGAGAAAGTTCCGCCCAGGCGTCGCGGCCGCGCGTTCGAGGATAAAGTCGCCGCGACCCGCGCCAAGCTCGATCTCGAGCGGTGCCGCTCGTTCGAATAGCAGACAAGGATCGATCGTGAAGAACGGCCCCGCGCATTCGACCAGCACCCGCGATGCGGTCGATACCTCATCGTCGCGCCAGACGCGCGATCCCTTGCGCAATCGTGACATCGCTTGCGGTCAGGCCACCGCCGCCCTTAGAGCAAATCGACAATCGGCTCTTCGCACGCCACGTCTCAGATGCGAGATGCGATCGGCCCGAACGGCAGGAAAACGCTTGTACATCCGACCTATTCTACACGAACGGTGTTCATGGCCTAGCCGCTCGCGCGACCGCGCTTCCGCCCCATACGCAGCACCATCTGACGGCGCATCCACTTCCAGTGTAGCGGCTGTCACAGTGTAAGCGGCTGTCAGCTCAATCGATGCGTTTGAGGAAAGCGTCCACCCGCGCGATCAACGGACGCAAGTCCGTATTATCCACTAGTGCGCTTGCCATTCGCACCGGATCGCCGAAGAAGAATCTCTCGTAAAGCGTCTGCCGGCCGCCAAACGCGCTCCCTGCGACGTCCCACGCCAGTCGATAGAGCGCCACGCGATCATGCGCGAGGGCACCTGCCGTCGCCAGGTAGCGTTCGAGTTCCGGCAGCAGCGCACTGGCGAAATCGGCCTCCGACGGCGCCGCCATCAGACCCGACGACGAATTGAGCTGAATGATCTCGACCAGCCGCGGATAGAGCCGCGGAAACAGGTTGCGCGCGGTATCCAGCGGCGCGCGCGCCGGCATCCATTCGCCCCAGCGATCTGCCGCCGCGTCGGCCTCCGACGCCCGCAGACACGCCCGCATCACTTCGGTGGTCATGATCATTTCGGCCAGCCGCTCCCGCACATGCGGCAGGCTCATCGCGTCGCTGACCTCGGCGATTTTCGCTGCCAGCCCGAGCATAAACTCGCTTTTGACGACGTCCTTCACCACCACCTGATGCATCATGTTGACGACTGCGCCAGTCTCGCCATAGAGCCCATTGCAGCGCACGACATCGCCGCACAGGAACACCCGCTCCCAGGGCACCAGCACCCGGTCGAAGACGACGACGCAGTCCATCTCCTCGAAGCGTGAGGCGAGCGGCGCGTCGAAATGCGATCGTCCCGCGTCGAATGCGTCGCGACAGATGAACTTGAGGCCGTTGGCGTTGCAGTTGATCGCAAACGCCAGCGCGAACGGCTCGGCGGCCGGTTCCTGCTTGAGCACCGTAGAGGGGAACACCAGCAACTCCTCCGCGAGTGGCCCGAGTGTCGCGAGCATCCGACAGCCGCTCACGACGATGCCGTCGTCGTTCTTCTCGACCAGCTTGAGCGCAAGATCGGCGTCCGTCTGACCCGCCCATCCGGCCGCCCGGCTCGCCCGCGGATTTAGCAGCGTATGCGTCGCGCACCAATCGTTCTTGCGCGCCTTCAGATAATAGTTCGCGATATTGTCGCCGAAGCGCGGGTCGCTCGCCGCTAGATATTCGCGCGCCGCCGCCATCGCCGCGATACTCGCGTTCAGATAATCGGGCGTGCGCCCCAGCATCCCATGGCTATACTCGGCCCAGCGCCGGAACATCGCCGTCCGCTTGCGCAACTCCTCCATACTCGCAGGCTGGATAAACGACATGCCGGCGCGGTCGCCCTCCGGCGTGCGAAAGGTCATCGCCTCCGGATGCTCTCCCTGCATGTCGTAGAGCGACGCAATCGATCGCGCGCAATGCACCAGCGCTGGATGGATCGTCACGTCCTCGACGCGCTGCCCGCCGATCCACACGTCGGCCTTCAGCTTGCGCATCGCGCTGAGGTAATTATTGCCCGACCGCGCCCCCATCAGTTAATTTCCTTTGCGATTTCCCTTGGGCATTCCTTAAGCGCGCGCAATTCAACGAATCGCGCTATGCCATTCCTCATCGCGAATATAGTGAATCTAACCCGTTCTGCCCAACTCGAAGCCAAACTCTCACATCCTAAATTATTTCCTCCTCTCCGCGAAGGTAAAGCAATTCAAACATCGGCAAAACGTACATCGCAGCGACTTGACGTGTTTTGTCCGTATCCCTATTGTAGGTATTGTTCTGCGCGGCTGATCCGGTGCTGAACGTGGCTGAGCTTCCAGAAATCATCCCGATTTTTCCACTGCCCAACTTCGTTGTTTTCCCGGGTGTGCAGGTTCCTTTGCATATTTTCGAACCGCGCTATCGTGAGATGATCGCCGACGTTGCCGACCGCCACGGCATCATCGGCATGATGATGCTCAAGGACGATTGGGAGCGCGACTACGACGCCTTTCCCGATATCTACGAATTTGGATGCGCGGGCAAAATCAGCGACCTTTCCCGGCTTCCTGACGGCCGCTACAACCTGATTCTCAACGGGCTGGCGGAGTTTCGCGTCGTCCGCGAGCTGCGCGACCGGTCCTTCCGGCAGGCCCAGGTCCAATGGTGTCCCGCGCCGGCCGCTGAACTGGTCCTCGACCCCGTGGCGATGGACGGTCTGCGTGACTTGCTCGTTGCCTTCCTTGGTGAACCCGCGCGCGAAGTCTGGCGTTCGTTGGTTGAGCAGCGCGGCTTGCGTGACGCCGAACTGATTAACTTCATCTGTTTCCATCTGGATGTCTCGCCAATCGAAAAGCAGACCCTCCTCGAGGCGCGCGGCGGACGCGCCGGATGTCTCCTCGATGTCCTCACTTTCAAGCTTGAGGAACGCAAGCTCGGCCCCGCCGGCTCCGCCGGTTCGTCCAGTCCAGTCCAGTAATCGGCTCGACTCCCCTGTTCCTCCGGTCGCGTTACGGAGCGATTTCAGCTCAGCGGGCCGCGGAGTTCGATCCTCCCACTTTTGATGGGCGGTGATTGTGCCGGCCAGTTAGCATGAAGTTTTTATGCAGCGCCCGGGGTTGCCTAATTTCCTCGCAGAATGCACGGCGAAGTGGCAAAGGCCTTTTTCGAAATGAACGGTATAAGAAATTGTTGGATTCATCCTCACGTAACACTCAGGGTTCATAATACCTGGGCGAGTGGCAGAGTCGGCATATATGTTGCTTCAGTCTGTAGGCGACTCGAGCGAAGCGGAAGGCGGTATATCACCGCAAGGCGATCGCGCCCCGCTCCGAACCTGAGCAAGGGAGTTTCGACTATCATGGAATGGGAAAACGGCGTACTCGGATCCATCTTTGTGCCTGATGTCCTGACGCCTGAGCAGTTTTATGACTCGCGGCGTGACGACAGCCGTATCGCACCAGTAAAGCGCCTAATGATGGCGGTGCTGGAAGACGCATTGCGATGCTTCCAGAACAACGCAGATGCTAAAAGTGGACAGCGTAGGCGTCTTTTTGCTGAAGCTGAGCAATGGCTTTGCGGTGAAGAAGGCGATGGGCCTTTCTCGTTTGAAACGGTTTGCGAGACCCTCGGTATCGAGCCCGGATTTCTTCGCAACGGCCTCAAAGATTGGCGCGATCAGCAGCTCGCCGGCATTTCCACGCGACGCCTCGCGCGACGCTCACCCGTCGTCCGGAGCGGCCGAATCAGCGCACCCACGCGGCGTTCCAAGCGGGTATCGAAGACTGCCTGACGCTTAGGCGCGTTCAGACCTACTGCAAGTTTGGCAGCCGGGTGCCGGTTTTTTGTGCATCAAGCATTCGTAGCGGGCGGCACGATGACTCAGTAAGTCACGTGCCGCTCTTTTTCATTGTCGGTTGTTCCTGTTAAGCGATTATTACGAACGGCTTTTAACCCGGATTAATCCGGCTCCCGCGGATCAAATCGTGAGCGCCGCCGCGCTCGCTAACATGCAGCCGCTGCTAGCGCGTCGTCGCCCAAGTAGGCATCTGCTGGTCAATCCATTGGCTGATGCAGCCTGCCCAAAGGGCATTTTGCGCCGCGTTTGGATGCCCGGTGCCACCTAGATGAAATTGCGATGGACCCTTGTCGAACGCGGGATTCTCACAATCCACATGTTCGATTTTATGGTCCTCCAGAAACGGCACCAGCCCTTTCGGTGGGTGATTGAGTAGCACCACCAGAAAACGCTTGTGCAGTCCGGTTACAAATTGATCCATCTGCTCGATCAGCGCGGTGGTCGCCGGCAATTGCGGTCCATGGGTGCGCAGACGCGCTTCCAGATAAGCATTGGCGAGCAGTGTTATCAGCGCCGAATGCGACTCCAGCGGCCAGAATTGAATCGTTGATGGTCCATAGTATTCCAGGCCATCCGCGGTCATCCGTACATGTGGCGGCACGACGTATTGATGCCTTCTCATCGCCAATGATCGCACCCAATTGGGCACCGCAACATTCCGCTGCATATGCAGATCAATAAATCCGTAGATGACCAGCGGGACATCGCTCGCATCAGGGCGCGCAAGATCGCGCTTGACGCGGATCAACGCCTGGTAGGTGCCATATCCTCCCGTCCCGAAGTTATGGAACATGAGGTAGGGGTAACGCGCGTTCAGCAGGTACGAGAACGTATCCTCGTCAACGACACCGTAACCCTCCGTGAAGCTGCATCCTACGACCAGCACTTCCGCCCTTTGGCCCGGTTTCGTGGGAGTCTTCCAGCTTCGACGGCTGTGATCGTCGAGAAAGGTCATCGGAACGTGGCCGGCCTCGCGCGACCGGAACGTGCCTGGACGGCTCACCCAGCCCAGTTCGTCGTCCGGCATCGCCGAATCCGTTCCGGGTGCCAGACGCGCCGCCCGCCTCGGTTCGAACCCAAGGATTCTGAGCGCGCCTTCGGTCAGCGCCAGCACCACCACAATGTAGAGCCCGATCGTGAGGAATGAAAAAAACGCCCGCCGCGGCCACGCCCTCCGCGGCCCTACCGATGCCAAGTTGCCGGTTCCACTAGTCAGGATCGCGTGGCCGCACCTATCGCTTCATGCAGTCTGGTAGAGCGTACGGCCGCCGTCACTCATCGATTTGCGCGCACGTCCTTCAATGCAGGCCAGTTCCAGGTGAGCGAGTGTTTCGAAGGTCGCCGCCATCACATGGAACATCGGGCGATCGTCCGCCCCGAAAATCTGATCCGCCACCTCGAACGCGCATTGCGGCTTGCGCTTGATCAGGTCGAGCATCTCCGCTTCGCGATAGCGATGATGCTCGATGAGCTGATTCGCGCGATGACGATGGTCGCTGTAAACCCCGCCGTGCGCCGGCAGCACCAGCTTTACGTCGAAATTCTGCACCTTTAACTGGGAGGCAATAAAGTCTCCAAGCGGATTCAGTACGCTGCTCGGATAGATTCCGACGTGCGGTGTGATCTTCGGCAGCAGATGGTCGCCGACGATCAGCACCTGCTCCTCGCGCAGGTAAATCACGCAATGGCCGGGCGCGTGACCTGGTGTCCAGATGACTTCGAGCTTGCGGTCCCCGACCGGAATAATGTCGCCATCTGACAAATATTTGTCCGGTACCGGCAACGGATTGTACTGATCGGTGCCCATCCAGACCGGCCGCATCCCTTCGATCGGGTATTTGTCCGTCGGAAATCCATGCGTATGAAAGAAGGCCACCGCATCCGGATTTTGCGAGGGTGGTCCCAGCGTCAGCATCCGGTTGACGCGTTCCTGCTCCAGCTTGTGCAGCAGGGTCGTCGCGTTGCTGTGCTTCTTGATCGTGGCCGAGGTGCCGAAATGGTCAACGTGATGATGCGTCCCGATCACCACGTCGAGGTCTTTCATTTTTAGGCCGGCCTCTTCGAACGCCTCGTTGAGCGTCGCGAAACTGTCCGCCGTGTTCATACCCGTATCGACCAGCGCCCAGGCGCCGTGGCAATCGATCAGGTACACGTTGACAATCGTCGGCCGCATCGGCAACGGCAGAAAAATCTCGTAAATCCCGGGTGCGACCTCGGCTACTTTTGCTGGCATAGTTGTGGTCTCTCCGGACCGGCTGTTACGGAGTGATCGCGTGTGCCGTCGATCCGCCGCCTGTGCGGTCCGCGCCTTGGACCCAATCAACTACCGGCCCGCTTCCCGCCTCGAGCGGCGATCGCCTGGTCCGGGGATGGTTGAGTGCGCGTTAATCGTTCAATCGATGCTTATTCGTGTAATTGGTCCTTGACCTGAAACGCCACTTTGATTGCCACGCGCCATTTCGCCACCTGGTTGTTCTCGACCACCGCGGACACGTCCTCGATGTGTGCATAGTGGATGCCCTTGATGGTGACACCCGCGCGCGCGAGAGCGATTTGGACCGCGTCCTCGATTGAGTTAGCCGAAACCCCCACTAAATCGATGATTTTCTCAACCATATCAACCGCTCCTGGAGCATGAAAGTAGCGTGCCCGCCGTTTGACGTTATCGCGCCCCCGGCGTTAGGGTTGTACGCGCAAGCAATTAGCGCACACGGCGGACGCAAACTCAAGGCAAGGTCAACGACCGAAAGAATCGCGCGTCAAGATTTTGCCAGCATCGCCGCCGTCGCCGTCTCGTTCGAGCCCACCGTGCGTGATGTGGGCATATTTCGCGGAGGGAGCATGAGTTACGATCAGGCGTCGGTTCGTCGGGTTCTCGACCGGGTGAAGGCCGAACACCGATCTTCGTTGGCTCCTGCCGAGAGCAAGATCCTTTGCGACGCCTATGGCATTCCATTGCCGAAAGAGGCCGTCGCGTCCTCGGCTGAAGAAGCAGCCAGGCTCGCCAGCGACATTGGCTTTCCCGTCGTGATGAAAATCGTCTCGCCTGACATCCTGCACAAGACCGATGCGGGTGGCGTCATCGTCGGCGTAAAGGGCGCCGCAGAAGCCCGTCAGGCTTACGAGACCATCGTGCGCAATGCCGCAGCCTACAAGGCGGCCGCTAAAATCGCCGGCGTTCAGATCCAGCAGATGCTCTCCGGCGGTCAGGAAGTTATCGTCGGCGCGCTGACCGACCCGAGCTTTGGCAAGGTGGTCGCCTTCGGCCTCGGCGGAGTCCTGGTCGAAGTGCTCAAGGACGTGACGTTTCGGCTCGCGCCAGCCAGTGAAGCCGACGCGCTCTCGATGATCGACGGCATCGCCGCCGCGGAGATTCTGCGCGGCGTGCGCGGTGCGCCGCCGGCGGATCGCAACGCGATCGCCAAAATCATCGTGGCGGTCTCGAACCTGGCAGCCGACTTCCCCGAAATCCAGGAACTCGATCTCAATCCGGTTTTCGCCCGTCCCGATGGAGCGATTGCCGCCGACGTGCGTATCATCGTCGATTTCGAGCCGCCCAAGGCCCGCTATCGTCCCTCGCAGAACGAGATTCTGCGCGCCATGAACCGTATCATGCAGCCCGACGCGGTCGCGGTCATCGGCGCCTCGCCCGAGGACGGCAAGATCGGCAACTCGGTCATGAAGAACCTCATCAATGGCGGCTACCAGGGCGCCATCTATCCCATTCATCCGAAGGTTGCGGAGGTTCTCGGCAAGAAGGCCTACAAGAGCGTCAAAGATATTCCGGCCAAGGTTGATGTCGCCGTTTTTGCGATTCCGGCGCCGCTGGTCGCCGGCGCACTCAAGGAGTGCGGCGAGAAGGAGATTCCGGGCGCGGTGCTGATACCGTCGGGTTTCGCCGAGACCGGCAACGTGGAGTTGCAGGATCAGATCGTCGCGGTCGCGCGAGAATATAACGTCCGCCTGATGGGTCCGAATATCTACGGCTTCTACTACACCCACAAGAACCTGTGCGCGACCTTCTGCACGCCTTACGACGTCAAAGGCAAGGCGGCGCTCTCGTCACAGAGCGGCGGCGTCGGGATGGCGATAATCGGCTTCAGCCGGTCCGCGAAGATGGGCGTCTCCGCAATCGTCGGGTTGGGTAACAAATCGGATATCGACGAGGACGACCTGCTCACCTTCTTCGAGCAGGATCCGAATACCCAGGTGGTTGCGATGCACGTCGAGGATTTGAAGGACGGGCGATCATTCGCCGAGGTGGCGAAGCGCGTCTCGAAGAAGAAGCCGGTCATCGTGCTCAAGGCGGGACGCACCGCGATGGGTGCGCGAGCGGCGCAATCCCATACCGCGGCACTCGCCGGCAACGATCGCATTTACGACGACGTCCTGCGCCAGAGTGGCGTGGTCCGCGCGATGAGCCTCAACGACATGCTTGAGTTCGCGCGATGCCTGCCGATTCTGCCGACGCCGAAGGGCGAGAACATCCTGATCATCACCGGCGCGGGCGGATCGGGCGTACTGCTCTCCGATGCGTGTGTTGATAACGGCCTCAAGCTGATGGCGATGCCGCCCGATCTCGACGCTGCCTTTCGCAAGTTCATCCCACCGTTCGGTGCGGCCGGGAATCCCGTCGATATCACCGGCGGCGAGCCTCCGACGACCTATCAGAACACCATCAAGCTGGGACTCGAAGACCCGCGCATCCACGCGCTCATTCTCGGCTACTGGCACACCATCATCACGCCCCCGATGGTCTTCGCGCGCCTCGCCAGCGAAGCGATTGATGAAGCGCGCAGCCGCGGCATCGACAAGCCGGTGGTGGCGTCGCTGGTCGGTGACGTCGAGGTGGAGGAGGCGTGCGCGTACCTGTTCGATCACGGCATCCCGGCGTACGCCTACACGACGGAGAAACCGGTCGCCGTGCTCGGCGCGAAATATCGCTGGGCGCGCGCCGCCGGCCTGCTGTAGTGGAACGGAACGTCTTGGGGCTGGAGATTTAGTGATCGGGCACTGGTTTGTGACGGTCGGTTGGAATGTCTGGGCGGGTGCGGGAAGCTTGATCATCGTTGTAAAAGAATAGCCACGGGCTTAGAATTGAGATGAGACTAACTAAGGGAGGCATGCTGGTTATGGATAAGCGGATACCTTGGCCGATTCGATCGCCTCGACGTGACGACCCCGCCGCGGCTGTTTAGTAAGTTTCTTTTGCCGGAAACCCGAAAGGCTCCCTCGCACAGGTGAAGACAGTCGGCGTAGCGGCTGCAGTAATCGCGCTGTTGGGAGTTGCTTTATACCTCATTTCTGGCGGGTCAGCCGCTAATCCTATTGCCCTACTCAACGGTCTTCGCGTTGAGGCCAACCCGAGCCTGGCATTCGCCGTTGCGCTAGTCGCTTTACTCTTCCTGCTGATAACGCTGATCCCCCAAATTTCGGCCTGGTTTGCCGGGCTATCGTCCGCGGCTCGGGCAGCGGTTGCCGTAACCGCGGTGCTGCTGGCTGGGCTGTATCTCTGCGTGACCGAGTTTCTCACCCTGCTGAGTTCCTACACGGACGAAAAGGGCACCAATATCGGTGGGGATGTGACCCTTCTCTTGAAAATCCTTGCCGGCGGCGGCGCATTGGGCGGATTGATTTCTCATTTCATGCGTCGCACCAGCCCGGATTCAGGCAGAGGCGTGCCGCCAACTGAAGATAGCGCTCAACCGCTAAACCCAATTGTGATGCTCAGCCAATTCATCTCGGTGGACGGAAAGCCCGCTATCGAAGGCGGCATTCTTGCGAGCATCGTCACAGGGGTCGGTGGCGCCTGGGGCGTGATGTTTGTTCTCGCCAAGCCGATGAACATCGGGGCGGCCAAAAGCGTCGAGGATTTGCTCACGACAGTAGGACTGAGCGTGGTTGCGGGTTTCAGTGCTACCGCTTTACTCAGATCATTGGCCAAAAAACTGGGCGGTCAGGTAGATCGAGCCGACCTCGAGCAGGTCGAAAAGCGTTTTCGTAAAACGACTGAGGCAATCAATAAAAACGTTGACCAGGTCGCCGCGACTCAAGATGATATTGCCGCGACGCAAAGCGTCGCGACGTTGATAGCTACCGCCGATCAGGTGGCAGCACAGGCGGCCGCTGCTGCCGCTCAACCGCCCGAAGCGGCGGCTCATCGCGCGCGTGCCATGGAGCTGCTCAACGCGGCTGATTCCCTGGCGGGAGATTTCTTGCAGCGGAAACCAGAGAGTGCCGAGATCATGGTGAGCCGCAGCGCAATCAAGAAAAGGCTGGCTTTGCTGAACGCCAACCCGCAGCAGCGAGACAGCCTGCTCAACGAGGCCGTTACGCTTTGTACGCAGGCGCTACAATTAAACCCGCAGTTGGAAAGCGCTTACTATAATCGCGCTTGCTACCGTGCCTTACGAGGAGCGAACGAAGACCTGGCCCTGATCGTCGCGGACATGAAAAAGGCGATCGAATTATTGCCTGAGAATAAGCAGTTGTTCGCCTCGCCGGATGAGCACGATATCGACTCAGTCAGAACCCGTCCCGAAGTGGCCGCATTGCTGACCGCCCCCTGACCGAAATTCAATGATCGGGTCCGCGAAGCCGTTGAGACCCGTTAGCTGCGGAGCCAGCCGATGATGCGCTGGTGAATGCCCACCGGATCTGCCGCCGCGTAACTGTGGCCCGCATCGGGGATCATAAAGACCTCAGCGCTCGGAACGCGACTCTTGATCAGCGCGGCATTCTGCGGCAGCACGAGAACGTCTTTCTCCCCGTGAACGATCATCACGGGGCACTTGATTTCATGGAGGCGGTCGTAAGCATTGAACTCAATCAAACCCGCCATCAGCTTGTCGGCAGTTTCCGGGGGAGTGGGCGGTCCGAGCGACATGCCGAGACGCATCAACTGTTTGAGATCGGGATGCGCTGCGATGAATTCGAGCGGAAACAGCAACGGCATGATCATGTCGATACCCGCATCCGGATCCTGAGGCATCAGTTTGAAGGCCGCGACCAGGGTCTGCAAAACCTCGTCTGAGGCGCGCACCGCTTCCGGACCTCCCGGCATCGTACAGCCGAGGACCACTTTCGAGACCTGTTCCGGATGACGCAGCGCGAGTTCCTGCGCGATCATGCCGCCCATCGAGATTCCGTAAACGCTGACCCGTTCGAAGCCGAGCGCGCGGATCAGATTCGAAGCGTCCTCGGCCATATCAACTACGGTGTACGGTCCGTCGGGCTTGTCAGAAAGACCCGTCCCGCGGTTGTCGAAGTAGATGCTCTGGAAGCCGGAGAAGAATGGCAGCAGCGGAATCCATCCCGCGCCCGACATGCCGAAACCCATGATCAGCAGCAGCGGATCGCCTTGCCCGGCAGTCTCGTAATTGATTTTGACGCCGTTCGAACTGATTTGAGGCATTAAATAACCTCCCTTTTGATTCTGCGCGGATGGCTATGAGAATAGTACTCAACCGCGCGATCCCTCACTAGCAGCGGCGCGGAGGAACCGTTGTACCGGCGACCTCGTGCGGCCGGCTGCGGAAGCCGCAGTCACTGCCTCAGGCGCTTACGGGTATAACCCCGCGCGCGCTAATTGCGCAGCCAGCCGGTGATCCGTTGATGGATGCCGAACGGATCGAAAGCCGGGTAGTTGTGACCGGCTTCGGGAATCATAAACAGCGCGGCGTCGCGGATGCGATCCTTGATCAGCGCGGCGTTGGCGGGCGGCACCACGATGTCCTTCTCGCCGTGCACGATCATCACCGGACACGCGATTTCGTCGAGCCGATCGAAGGCGTTGAACTCGGCCAGGCCCATGGCCAGCTTGTCCACGGTCTCGGGCGGTGTCAGCGGCGCCAGGGACATGCCGAAGCGCATGAACTGCTTGAGCTCCGGATGCGCCGCGATAAATTCCGGCGTGTAAAGCAAGGGCATGACTATATCGATGCCGGCGTCAGGGTCCAGGGCCATCAGTTTGGAGCCCTCCACCAGCGATTGCAGGATTTTGTCGGAGGCCCGCTCCGATTCCGGACCGCCCGGCGTGGTGCATCCAAGCACCACCTTCGAGACTTGTTCGGGATGGCGCAAAGCGAGTTCCTGCGCAATCATCCCGCCCATCGAGATGCCATAGACCTGCACCCGCTCGAGGCCGAGTGCGCTGATCAGATTGGAGGCGTCCAGAGCCATCTCGGAAACGGTGTACGGGCCATCGGACCTGCCGGAAAGACCGGTGCCGCGGTTATCGAAGTAGATGCATTCGAAGTCAGGGAAACAGGGGAGCAACGGAGCCCACGCCACGCCCGGCATCCCAAAACCCATGATCAACAGAAGCGGATCGCCATGTCCGTGGGTTTCATAGTTGATCTCGACGCCGGCTGAGCTGATCTGGGGCAATTTCTCGCAACCTCGCAGTTTTACGAAATGGTTACGAGAATATTACAGTAATGCTACATTGGCTCAAACCTTTTTATCGAAAATTGCGTTCGCGAACCGATTAATCGGTACGTGGACCAGAGAGCGGGAAATGTCGCGTGCAGGAGGGCTAGTGGAACGCGGACTGGCCGCCACCACCGGGCACGTAGCCTTGAGCGTTGTAGCGCTGGGTCTTGTTAACCATCGGCAGAGCAGTAGTCTGTTGGGTGAAGGTTGGCGGACCCGTATCGGGTTCCATCGCGTTGGGATTGTCGGGCATCTGGAAGGGGGTAAACGTTCCCGGCGGGAGCCGGTCGGCGTTGTTGGTTTCGCCAAAATATCTAATTTCAGTGTCGCCGCTCAGCACCGGCGCCAAGGCTGAATCGGTCGCCGCCTTGTGTAGCGGCCGCGTCACCCCCCATTCGAGGGCATAGCCGAAGGGGGCAAGAATATAGGCCGCGATCTGCAGCGCCTGTCCATTATCGACGTCGTTATATGGCGGCGGACCGTAGTTGTCGTCCACGTCATACTGCGCCTGCGCCAGTCGCGGCAGCGCCAATGCGAGCATCCCCAGGATACAGATTGTCGCCCGCTTCATAGTCTAAACTTTGTCCGCATCGACGGTCTCATGTCAATGGCAGCGCGAATCGAAATGTGTGGCTCGCGCGTCCCTGGCAGAGGATGAATTACGGTGCGCGTCTATCTCGAACAACAGGCTGCTCGGGCGTTGACGCCGACCGGCGGATTTCTGCGTGGCTTCGCCTATTCGCTGAATCCGTACACCGGATGCGCCTTCGGCGACGCCGGCGGATGTCCCTTCTGCTATGTGCGCGCGTTGCCGGTTGCGCATCTGCGACAGTCGCAAGGGCGCGCATGGGGTGCGTGGGTCATTGCCAAGAGCAACCTGCCGGAACTGCTGGAGCGGGAACTGGTCGCATTGGAACGAAGCGGCAAGCTCGCGGACGCCACGATCTTCATGTCGAGCGCAACGGACCCGTACCAAGGCTACGAGCGGCGCATGCTCATTACGCGGTGCGCACTTGAGGCGTTCGTAAGGCATCCGCCGCGCCGCCTCGTGATCCAGACCCGCAGTCCACTAATCGAGCGAGACATCGATATGATTGCGCGTCTCGGCGATCGTGCGATTGCGTCGATCACTGTCGAGACCGACGACGATACGGTGCGGCGATCGATTACGCCGACTTCGCCCTCGGTTGGCCGCCGTTTAACCACGATGCGACGCCTGCGCGCGGCTGGAATCTTCACGCAAATGGCGATCTCACCGATGCTGCCGAATCATCCGCCGCGCTTCGCTGATCTCGCAGCGGAGGCCGTCGATCGGGTCATCGTCGATACCTATTTCGATGGTGACGGCGCGAACGGGCGGCGATCGCGGGCGCTCGGCATCGGCGAGCTGTATGAACGGTTGGGCTATGCGGATTGGTTCAAACCAGGCGCCGAGCGTGATTTGCTCACCGCGATGCGCGCACGCCTCGGCGACGATCGGGTGCTCTTCAGCCGCGCCGGCTTCACCGCCGTATGATTGCGATGGGCTGGAGCAAGACGATCGAGATAGCGTGGGCAGCGACTCCGACAAAGTCGCGCCGCGGTGAGATTCGCGCTAAGTGCCCAGGGGGCGGTCGCCGCGGATGAGATGAATTGCGCCCACCAGGATAACTGCTCCGACTACCGCCATGGCGATGAATCCGATACCGCCGCTCGCCTGCACTCCAAGCTGCCCGAAGATCCAGTTGCCGATAATTGCGCCGATGAGACCGAGGATGATGTCCGCGAAAAACCCATAGCCGCGGCCATGCATCAGTTTCCCGGTCAGCCATCCGGCAATCAGTCCGGCGATAAGGACTCTGATCAAGCGAATCTCCTAAACCGGCAAGAGGTTCGGCAGGCCGATAGAACCGAATCGATCACGTCATCGTGGAGGACGGAGGCGCGCCCTGCGAAGGCCGGGCCCGCGGTCCATCGCCTTTCGGTACATCACTCTTTCAGCGCATCCTTGCGCCAGTCCTGTCAATTCTGGTGGGCCGTCAGGTCCGAATCACTTCTTTTGTTCCAACGTCCCACCGCAGCACTTGAGTTCGCCCGCGCCGCCTTTGGTGACGATTACCTGTGATCCGCATTTGCCGCAGATGTATACTTTGCCGAGCTGGTTAGCCATGTTTATAAGCACTCCTGACGTTGCATGAATTCGAATCGGACCGCGCAACCTCGTAACTGCGCACTCCTTAACTTAAGCACGCTTGCAAGCGCGCACCCGCCAAGCCGATGCACTCCGGGGAGCCAAGCCACCTCCAGAACACACCCGCTGTCGCGGTCAAGCGCCCTTGAACAGCGGTTTGCGCTTGTCGAGGAATGCGCGCACGCCTTCGGCACGGTCGGTGGTGGTTTGTAGCAGGGCGTACAAGTCCTCTTCAAGTCTTATACCCTGATCAATCGTCATATCGGAACCTTTGCGCACCGCTTCCTTGGCCATCCGCATCCCAATGGGCCCGCGGCTCGCGAGGGTCGCGAGCAGTTCGCGCGCAACGCGATCGAGTTCCTTGCGATCATCCGCGAGATAGGTCACCAGCCCTAGCCGCATCGCCTCGCTGGCACCGATCGGCGCGCCGGTGAGAATCATGCGCAGCGCCTGCGCCGGACCGGCCAGCCGCGGCAGACGCTGAGTGCCGCCGAAGCGGGGTAACTTGCCGCGCACGAGTTGGGTGAGGGACAGGCGCACCTCCGCAGCGGCTACTCGCAAGTCCAACGCCATCGCGAGTTCGAGGCCTTCATCGGCCGCGTCGCCATTGATAATTGCAACCGTCGGTTTGGAGATCAGCGCGAGCGTCTCAACCAGCAGCGGATCGACGTCGTCGTCGAAGCCCGCGCAGAAGTCTGGCCCAGCGCCGGTGATCGCAAAGGCGATGATCGCGTCGTCGTCCTCGACGGTTTCGGCCAGGTCCATCAACTCACGCCCCATCGCATG
>Ga0302325_10004563_pt1 | contig 31940 bp, 19 predicted proteins | sample Palsa_T0_2_FD_201948 | JGI IMG/M metagenome (GOLD analysis project Ga0302325, IMG submission 201948) | Peat permafrost microbial communities from Stordalen Mire near Abisko, Sweden - Palsa_T0_2 | ecosystem: Environmental > Terrestrial > Soil > Palsa > Peat permafrost | place: Sweden: Abisko... | reverse complement strand
CGTTCTTGGCGATATCGAGCCCGATCATGGTAATGTTCATCTGGATGGCTCCCTTGGATTGGAGATGTTGACACCCCAATCCTGGCACAATCGATGCCGCTCGGGGGCCATCCACCCATCAAGGACGATCGCGAAGCGGTCGCCGCCGGAGGCGGCGCGCCTTCGGCGCGTCCTTGACTTCAAATTCCTTTCGCGCGCGGCTCCGCCAAGCAAACAATGAAGAGAACTGCCTCAGACGGTTCTCATAGGATGTGAACTCGGACCGGATCAAACTCGACCGCGTCTCCCTAATTCTCTAGCGCACCGCCGTGGCGTAAATTTCAAGTCCCCATCTCTGCGGCCAACGCGTCCTAAGAAACTCGTCTCTCGTGCGCCACAGGAACGGCATCGCCCGATCGATATTTTCCCGGCGCATCGTCAACGACGAAAAATCGCGACAGAGGTGACGCAAAGATTTCATGGAAATGAAGTCGGTATGCGGCGCCGCGGCGCCGCTCACATTCGTATCATAGGCGCTACGGTGCCTTTCCTTGCGCCCGTCAACGACGCCGCGGTAGCCCGATAGCTCCTGGAGAAAATATCGAATCGTCGCAATGGGCGCCCTGACGAAACGACGATAGGAATAGGCGTAGTAGAGCATGACGATGAGCGCGCCGCCGGGGCGCAGAAGCCGCCGGCATTCGGCGATGCCGGCGGCGACGTCGCCGGTGTGATGCAAACATCCGATCGTCACGACATAATCGAAACTCTGGTCCTCGAACGGCGCCTTGAGGATGCTGCCGCGCGTCGCGGTTTCACCGAGCCCGGCTCGCCGCAGGCGCAGATTGGCCATGCCGACCGGCCCTTCGGCAATATCGAGTCCGCGATAGCGGCAGCCGGTCTGCGCCAGAAGCTGCGAGACCGAGCCATATCCGAGCCCTACCTCCAAGACGTCCTTGTCGCGCATTTCGGCAAGCGGAATATGCCGGAAGACATAGGGGTAGAAGGCGAAGAACCAATCGTCGAAGCGCTGGAGAGAAGCCGGACTGGCGTCCGTAACGCCAAGTTTGACCGCAAGATGCGTTCCGCACAATTCGTTCCAAAACGACGAGTTTTCGCGATCCACAATTTCTTGAGGCGAGGCAGGACTCGCTCCCGAGCGTATCTCTTCGCGCGCATTGCCCATCGTCGGTCTTCAATCTTATTGGGCATGGCGTCGGTCCAGCGGGATCGGCGTCAAGTCGACTTGACGATTATATGACAAAGCCGACGGCACGGCTACGTTCCACGCGCCGATTGGCGTCAAAAAACTGGCCGTCACAAAACCGGCGTCACAAAACCGCCCGTCACAAAACCGGCGTCACAAAACCGCCCGTCACAAAACCGCCCGCCGCGAAAACGCCGCGGCCATTTCAGCGATCGGCGCCAGCGCCGCGGATCCGCGGGATGTCGATATTCCGGGGGCGCTGGCGAGCGGCCGAGCCGAGCTTCAGCGAATCCAGGCGAGCGCCGTCACATACAACCGGCCATCGCGGTCGCCAAAATAGTCGCCGATCTTCTGTTCGGCCTCTCCGAGCGCGTTCAGAACGGCGGCGGTCTCGAGGTCGTAAGGCTTGGTCATCACGCTGCGCGGATCGGGCCGCTCGCGCGTCGGAATGGTGATGTCCCAATAGGTCGAGGAGTCGACGAGATGGAGGAGCGAGAACGCGGGTCCGCCGTCCTGCGTGATCTCGATCCGATCGAACAGCTGCGTGCGCCGCAGCATGATTTCGAAATTATGGACGTCGAAAAACGAAACGTGGAATGGCGGGGCCACATTCGCGGACGACGCCCGCGAGACGGTTCTATTCAGGGCGGTGAATTGCGGCACGCAAATCGCCAGCACGCCGCCCGGTTTGAGCAGGCGAGCGTAGGCGTGGACGAATTGGCTGGGCTCGGGAATATGTTCAACAATGGAAATAGCGGAAATGACATCGAACCGCTTTCCCGTCTCAAACAATGCGGCGGGGCTTGTCGGCTCATTGTCGACGCCAAAATGCGCTTTGGCGATCTCGACCGATCGCGGGTTCAATTCGTTGAGCGTGACCGCCCAACCTGACCTTCGTCGTTTCACCAAATCGGCGAATGCGCCAAGTCCGCCGCCGACATCGAGCCAGGCGCCCTCTTTGCGTTCTCCCGTCGCGCGGGAGATGACGCGTTCCAGCGCGGAATCAGGCGCGGTGAATTTCGTTGCCGCGCCATCTCGGATGAGGCCGGGCAGTTCGTGGAACTCCCTGTAATTGGTATAATATTCCCCGGCATAGAGGCGTTCGGCGACGTCATCCGGGGGAAACGGGTCGACGAAAACAAATTCGCAGTCCCGGCAGCGGCGATGGGCGAATCCGGCTTTCGCGAAAGCATCGACAATATCCTTGCCGGCGCAGGCCGGGCACTCGCCATGGCGCGGCCACTGCTCGGGAAACCTTCCGTCGGTAAAACAGATTTCCGCCACTTCCTGCCCGATCGTTCTCTCTATGACCGGCGCCTCGGGCTTGCCCGCCGATTGTCCCTCGACGCTGGGTGCCGCTTCGATCCCGACCCGCCATTTTCTGACGCCGTCCCGAAGCAAGGCCCTCGCCTTGCGGCCCAGCCTGAGGAGGCCGCTTGCCGTTCGCGAAATTCCGGGGAAGACGAAGGCTGGCGCTTGACTCATGCGGACGCCTTTTTTACTCTGAAAATTCATTGGGTTATCGGGCGGCTGCCGCTCGGTTGCGGTCAATCCCCCTCCCACCGGCGCGCGGCGTTGGCGCGGCTCCTGTTACGGTCTATCGGCTTTCGGTTCGTTCAGACGCCGCCGGCCCCCTCGGCGCCCCCCTGCGTCAGTACCTTGCGAACCGCGCTCTTTACCGCGGCTCCATATTCCGCAAAGTATATTTGATGCCCTTTGAGGCTCAAATGCAAGCCGTCGTCGAGAACGAACTCCTCGAATGTCGCGCCTTCCCTAACGGCGGCGTCTACGGCCCGCTCCATGTCGACGAGCTGTACTTCGGCGATCCCGGCGACATCGCGGATCAAACTATTGTAGCGCCGATTTGATTGCTCGTAAGTAATATTCGCGTGAGGAAGCTTGGCGCTGCTGCGCGTCGATGGATGATTGACCCCTAGCAATACCTCCTTTGCGCCGCACAACCGCCCACGATGGATGATCTCGCGCAGATTGGCCATAAATGCGTCTGGGCTGACGCGGGGATGTCCGTGATCCGTCTCCCAGAAATTGCAATCATTCATGCCAAACTGAACGATAAGGACGTCCGGGCGATGCGCCTGCACATCGTAAGGCATTCGCTCCAGCGCCGCGCGCGTCGTATTTCCATTGACCGATGGATTTTGCACGGTGATCGCGGCGTCGGCGAATGTCGCGGCAAGATCGGCCGCAATGCGGGCCACCCACACCTGATGCGGCGACACGCCTTGTCCGAAGCAAATCGAATCGCCGAAGAAAAATGCCTTGCATTCCCTATCCATCTCTTGCGACCCTTCCGAGCTTGGGATGATCTGCGTTGGCCGGCCCGAACGCCAGCCGACCGTTATTTGGGGGCAGGCGCGCCCGCCAGCGTCTGCCGACTTCTTGCGATCAGGTATTTCAGGACCCGAAAACAAGCCCGCGCGAAGGGACGGACCCCTCGCCTTATCGGCGCGGGCAGCCAATTGTCGATCAGATTGACCCCCGCGCTCCCGAGCGAAGCCAGTTGCGCCCGCGGGCTTCTTCGCCCCGCCGCGCGCGCCGCGGCGATCGTTGCGGCTGCCTTGGCGGCGGTGCCGCCCCGCACGCGATGTCGCCCGATTTCCTCGGTCAGCACGCGGGACAGATGATTGGTCAGAGCCCGGCGGGTCCAGCGGCCGGACATGGCGATCTCGTCATAGGCCGATCTGATGAACCGCTTGGCTATCTCAGGCGATCTTATCGCGCTGACGACCTCGTCGATATTGGAATGATCGCGTTTCAGCTCGACATAATGGCGACCGGCTTCAAGGATGCCGGCATATTCGCCTTCGTACATGACCATCAGCGTTCGTAGCGCGGCCGCCTCGAAACATCTGGGAGAGATCACGTTCATGACGATCTTTCCGTCGGCGTCAGGAAAGAATCGGCGCTTGAGCTCCTCGAAGCTGGTTTTGGGATATCGCTCCAAATAGGCCTCTGATTCCTGTTGGATCCGCCCGGTGAAATCGCACACGCTGGCGCCGCTCTCCGTCCCGAGAACGGCTTTTGCGTTCCTCATCAGGTCGATCCAGGCCTCGCCATACAGGCGGTCCTCTTCGCGGGTGGAGATGTCGACGGCCAGGCCATATTTTCGCGCGTCCTCCAGGAACCGATCGGCGATTCGCCATTTCTGGATGGTGTGAGATCCCATCCAGCTCGTGAGCTTGCGCGCCCGGTAAGCGACGTCGATCGGCCGCAACTCATAATCGGGCGTCGGGAGACGGCACAAATCCTCGGACACGAATCCGGTCAGCGTAGGCTCGAAGCGGATGTTTTGGCACCAGGGATGGTGGTACACTTTCCTGGCGATTTGCGCGTTGCACAGCGAAAAGACAACGTGGAGGCCGAGATCGCGGATCGCTTCGGCGGTGCTGTCGATCCACCTGTATTCGTCCTGAATGAACAATATCTTCAGGCCGCGGAACGCGGCGATCTTATCGCGCAGGCGCATCGAAACATAATGAGGCGAGGCGATGATGATCGAATAATGCAGCAGGATGACGTTGAAATGCGTGAGATCGACATATTCGGCGGCGGTATAGTCGACCTTCATCACGTCAAGGTCTTCGCAATCCGATATCGCCCGCAAATGGTCGCGAACCGTGCCAGTTTTCTCGTGATACTCGTGCAAAATAAGAAGCGCATTGCCGCGCATGCTGGCGCACCTGACGTTATGGAATCTGCAAAAAAAAAGCCGCCCCCCGGTCAGCGTCTCATCAACAAAAAGCCGCGCAATCTCGCATAGGGCGCCAACCCCTCCAGCTGGACGCCGCGCGCCAGTGGGAGCAGACGCTCGTGAAACTCGCCGGGACCGGCCGACTTTTCCGGTCCGACCAGCAGCGGATAGGCCATGCGAGTCAGCAGATCGAACATTCCGCTGTTCCAGCTATCGACGATGTCGAAGCTGCTTTCGATCGTCGGCATGAGGTCGGCGACGTAGGAGTAAAAATTTATCGCGGCCGGCTGCAGCGGCGGCAGCCCGGCGTCCCGGCGCAAGGCGCTCAAACTGTCGAACCCGTCCTTGAAGCCCTCGACGAGAATGAGCATGCCGCCCGGCCGCACCCAGCGCGCAAAATTGCGGATGGCCTGCTGCTGTTCGCTCAAATCGTTGAGGTTGATGAGCACCCGAACGCAGACAAGCTTATCGTATTGGCGATCGATCCCCTCCGGCGACAGCACCGACTGGACAAAAAACCGGTTGTTGTCCTCGCCATGGATCTTCTTGGCGGCGGCGATCATGCTCTCGGAAAAATCGAAAGCGTCGACGGCCCGGGTCCGCCGGCGAATCTCCTCCGTCAGGTAACCGTTGCCGCATCCGGCCTCAAGGACCTCGTCCGACGGCGAAAGATGCGCGAAGATAAAGTCGTTCTCGACAGCCCGCTGTGCCAGGTCCGCGATATTCACCTTCGCGCTGTCGGCTTCCACGCGCGCGCGATCATCCCAGTGCTGGTCCGTCTTGCTCTTGTCGGCGCGCATCAATCAAGACTCCTAAAGAATTTTCCGCCGATCGAGATCGCTCGCCTCGAGGGAGGCCTTCGCGCCATGCGAGTGGGCGACCGCCGCCTGATGAACGACGCGCTTATCAAATGGCGGGCGCCTTCGCAACTTGGCTGGCGAACGTGGCCCGGCAAGCGGTCCGGCGGCACGGCCGCGAGGCCGAATCGCCGTCGACGAGCGGCCCCAAGCCGCTAATCATATGGTGGAAGAAGGACGCCAAAAGCATCGAAGCGGCTTGACAAAGCCAGGAATGCCGTAGCGTAATATTTGAATAAACTACCGCTGATAAACCGGAATATAAGCTTTGACGTTCCGCTGGGCGAATTGGAACGGAAGAGTCGGGGAGGAGGCGTGTCCTAGCGTCACTATTGTGAAGGATTAGCGTCGGTGGACCTGGAACAGATCGAGGATCCGCCGAGCGAGCTCGGGTGGAAATATCGTGGACTGGAGCTGTTAGCCTCCTTGCCGCAAGGCGGAAGCCTGCTCGAAGCCTTCACTTCTTTGCGTCAACGTGGGCGCGACCTCAAGACGGCGATGCGACACTTTACGAGGGGTCGGAACGCCGCGACGCTTCAGAGCAACATATTTAGCCGGCTCAATGGCGCGGCGGCCGCAAAAAAGCCGCGGCGCGACTCCGCAAACAGCGCGCGTCCGGGGTCTGGCGGCGCAGAAGGCGCCGGCGGCCCCCCGGGCTTTACGACTCTGCGCGGCGAGATTGAAAGCCTGTGCCAGAAGGAGGGGGGATATCCCCAGCAATGGCCGCGCCATAAAGCTTGTCCGGCATGCGGCGCCGGCGCGCTCGCCCCCCGCTTTGCAAAATACAATATTGCGCATGGCCAATGCGGCGGCTGCGGCTTCGTATGCGTCGATCCTTACCCGCCCGACGAAATCCTGACGAAACTCTATTCGGGCGCCTATTACACCAATGTGAGGGAATATTTCGAACGGCCCCTGCTGGAACAGGGCGGCGCGGCGACGCCTTTCTCGGCGCCCCGGGATATCCTGGTCGAAATCGTTGGGAAAGCGACAAGCGGACAGGCGAGCGGGACCTGGCTCGACGTCGGCGGCGGCATCGGAGCGTTTGCTAGGCTCATTCGCCAGCTAAAACCCGATTGGCGCGTGAAATTGAACGAGTTCAATGCCCAATCCGTCAAGATCGCCCGGGAGACATTCAATCTCGACGTCGTGACCGCGAACCCTTCGACCCTTGTCGAACAGGGAGAAACGTTCGATGTGGTGTCGTCGGTCGCGGTGCTCGAGCACATTCCCGAGCCGTTGGATTTCATCAAGAGCTACGCGGCTTTGGTCAGGCCGGGCGGATGGCTGGTGACGGTCGTGCCGCATTTCACCGCGCTGAACGCCGCCATTTCCCAGGGTTCTTCGCCGAACGTCGTGCCGCCTTTTCATACCTCGCTGTTCAACGTTCCATCGCTGCGCAGCCTGTTCGAGCGCGTGGCGGGCCTCGAGTTGATCGGCATCGAGCAGGGCGGCCCGGCGGCCTTCGAGCTCACGCACCATACCGATTTTGGCGATTACTGGGATATCACCATACCGAGCCGGGAAGATCCCGCGCCGCGCTCTATTCAATTGCGGCCTTACGGGTCGAAGCTCGCCTCGATTCTGACCGCCTTGACGATGGCCGGCAAGCTGGTCGGCAATCATTTTGCCAAGACCGACGGGCGCTCGTTCCTGATCGCCTATTGCCGCCGCACCGGCTGACGCGCTGGTTGCGCCGCGAATGCGACGGGTTATCCTGTCACGCGCGCCCGTCCCAAGGCGTCGCCCCTCGCTGGATGGCGTGAAAAAGACATGGCGTAAAATCGCTTTGAGAAAAGGCGGCCCATGCGTGTTGCTGTCACCGGCGCCAGCGGCTTTGTCGGCGTGCCCACGCTCGAGGCGCTGGCGCGTCAGGGCGCCGAGGTCTTCGCGCTGACGCGCCGGAGGCCGGACTCGCCGGCGCCGTTCCGCTGGATCGAATGCGACCTTCTCGACAAGGCCTCGGCGAGACGGGCGATCGAACTCTGCAAGCCCGACGCCATTGTGCATCTTGCCTGGTATGTGGAGCCCGGCTTGTTCTGGGCCTCTTCGGCCAATCTCGCCTGGGTTTCAGCAAGTCTCGGGCTCGCGGAAGCGGCCGCCCATTGCGGCGTCAAACGCTTTGTCGGCGTTGGAACCTGCTTCGAAACGGTGCGCGGCGGCGAGGCGGACGGGGCCCCCTCGACCGCCGTAAATTCCACGCTCTATGCGGCCGCCAAGGACGCGACGCGGCGAATTCTCACCGTTTTTTGCGCCAACGCGTCGATCGAATTCGCCTGGGCGCGGCTGTTTTTCCTATACGGCGCTCACGAGAAGGCCAGCCGGCTCGTGCCGTCGGTCAGCCGGCGATTGGCCAGGGGGGAGGTGGCGAAATGTTCGTCGGGCCGCGCGATCCGCGATTACATGGATGTCCGCGACGCGGGGAGCGGGCTTGCGACGACCGCGCTTTCCAACATTACGGGTCTGGTGAATATCGCCACCGGCTCGCCCGTGACGGTGGCGCATCTTGTGGAGGAACTCGGGCGCCTTGCCGGCCGGCCCGACCTCATCGAACTCGGCGCGCTCCCCGACCGGGAAAACGAGCCGAACGAGATCGCCATCGAGGGAGAGCTGCTCAGCGAACGGACGGAATTTCGACCGGCGCGAAATCTGCGCGAGGGGCTTCAGCAGGCTTTCGACTATTGGAAGGATTTGGCGCAAGGCGGCCCATTCGAGGGTCGGGATAATCGATAGCGGTCCTGAAATAGTGGGTCAGCATGGGTTACGATCGCGTTACGGCGTCGAGCCTTCGCTGATCAGCCGTCCGTGCTCCAAGGTGCAGACTTTGTTGCAGAAAGTTCGAATAAGCTCCCTGGAATGCGAGGCGAGGACGAACACGCTGGATTTCTCGATGAATTCGTTCATGCGCTTGCGCGCCTTGGCCTGAAACTCGGCGTCCCCCGCGCCAATGACCTCATCCACCAGCAGAATTTCCGGATGCGCGGCGGTCGCCACCGCGAACGTCAATCGCGTCTGCATGCCCGCCGAAAAAGTTCGGACCGGCAGCGCGAGGAAGTTGCCGAGCTCGGTGAAATCCTCGATTTCCGGAATCCTCGCTTTGGCCTCGGCGAGGGTCGAGCCGAGCAGCATGGACATCCGGATGATATTCTCATGACCGGACAATTCGGGATCGATGCCCGCGCCAAGCCCAAAAATAGCCGAAACGTGTCCCTCGACGACCACGCGCCCTTTGGTCGGCTTGAAAATTCCCGCCATCGTGCGCAGCAGGGTCGTCTTGCCCGAGCCATTGTGGCCGAGCAGCCCGATTCTGTCGCCGTCCTTGAGGCTCAGCGTCACATCGTCCAGCGCGCGAACGGTCACGATATTGCCGGCCTCCTGAGCCATCCGGCCTCCCGTCGAGATGGCGACAAGCTGATTGCGCAGCGACATGCTGCTGGCGTTGTAGATGGGATATTCGACGCTCACGTTGTCGAGTTGAAGCCTGGCCATGGTTCCTTTGCGATCCTTCAGATCCAGTAGGGCAGCCGGTGACGCCGGCTGCCGGTCAGCCAAAGCGCCGCCGCCCAGCCGACGACCGTCGTCGCCACGGCCAGAATGTAGGTTCCAGGGGTCGGAATGACCCCCAGAAGGGGGTCGCGGACCAGCCCGATCCAATACGTCAGCGGGTTGAACGCCATAATGGATTGCAGGGGCCCCAGCTGGCTTGCGCGATAGACGACGGGGCTGAGGAAGAACAGGATCGGCAAGAAGGCCACGATAAGCGGCTCAAGATCGCGAAATCGCGCGCCGATATAGCCGAGGATCTGCGCGAGCCAAAGCAAGTTGAAAATGACTAGGATCAGCCCGGGTATCGCCAGGAAGTCCGCCAGCGACACATGTTCGGGATAAATCGCCATCACGACGATAAAAACCAGGATATTATGCCCGAAATTTATCAATTGCCGCAGCACGAGCTGAAGCGACAGAAAGAAAGAGGGAAGATTGATGTCCTTGATCTGCGCGGCCTGCCGATAGAACACCGCGGCGCTTTCGGCAATGCACCCCGATATCATCCCCCAGACGATCAAGCCGATCGTCAACGAGGGAATGAATTCCTGCCGATCGACCTTCAGCAGAACGCTCCAGATGACGCCGAGCCCGACGACGCCGACCATCGTGCTCAGCACCAGCCAGAACGGGCCGAGAACGCTCCTCTTATAGCGGGCCCGCGTGTCGCTCCAGGCGAAATAGATCGCCACAGGCAGGCGTTTGACCGCCTCCTTCAGGTCGAAAAGGCCGGTTTCCATCAAGTCATTTCCGCCCATATGGCTCGCTCGGACCGGCGGCCTAGCGATGTCGAGCCGCGCGGAACGAAAGGATAATTCGCCGTTGAGGTTTCCATCGGCGATCCCTTAGCGCGACGCGTCCGGCAGCGCCAGCGACAGGCGGCGCGCGGCCTGACGACTTCGATGCGCCAGCGACGCATCAGACGGCATAATCGCGCAATTGCGGCATGAAATGAACATGGTTCATCATGCGCGCCAGGATCATCTGGCGATTGGCGCTGGTCCATTCGACCGTCTGCGCAACGCCGTCGGCGTGCTCGACTTCGGCGACGAATCCGAGCTTCTCTCGCGCTTTTGTCGTATCGGCGAAGCGCTGGCCCGATCGGTCCCAGTCGCGCGCCGGCGTCATCGCGATGGGCGCCTTATTGCCGGTCAGAAGATTGACGCGTTCGGCAAGTTCACTGATCGTGATTTCGACGCCCGAACCCAGATTGTAAATTTCGCCGGGCTCGCCGCGCAAAGCGCAGGCGACGAGGCCGCGCGCCATATCCTCCACGAAGATGAAATCGCGCGAGGCGACGCCGCCGTTCTCGACCGGCAGCGCCTCGCCGTGCAGCGATTTCCAGATGAAAGTCGGCGTCACGTTGCGCCAGACCGTATGCACGGTGCCCCGCCATCGGCCCGCGCCGAGAATCTCGTGGGGACCGTAGACGTTCTGGAAGCGCGCCTTCACGAAGGGCAGGCCGTAGCGCGTGAAATAATAATTGCCGTACATCTCGCCGACGAGCTTGGAAATGGAATAGGGACTGTCGTGGAAGAGCGAGACCGGCGCGTCCTCCTTGGTCGCCCGCGCGCCATCGAAGGTCTTCTCGGCGACGGCGCAGCCCGCGGCGGCGTAGACCACTTTCTTCAAGCTCTTGATGTCCTTCAGACGCTCGAACAGCTTGAGCGTCGTCAGCGTATTGTTCTCGTGGTCGCTCAGCGGGTCGAAGATCGACGATTGGTTGCCGTGCAGGCAGGCCAGATGCCAGACATAGTCGAGGTCGGCGTCGAGCGCCGCCAGAATGCGATCCTGCGTGATGGATCCGCAGACTAGGCGAACTGCCGGATCGTCGGGCACGTTGATAGGGTCGGACGACAGGAAATTGTCGACGATGGTCAGCTTGCGTGGCCCATACTTAAGAATCTCGCGCGTAAGATTCGAGCCGACGAAGCCGGCGCCGCCCACGACCAGGATATTCTTGCCCTCGAATGTCTCGGTCATCCCCTCAGCCTCGTCGAGTCACGGGTTCGCTCTGGCGCGGCACCCGCGGCGGCCGGCGCCTGCAGATGGCTGAATATCGCGGTCACGCCGTGCCTGTCGTACCAGGCGAGCATGCGCTCGACGATGGCTTTGAAGTCGTGCTTGGCGCGCCAGCCCAAGATTTGCTGCGTCCTGGTCGGATCGAGCACCATCGCCGCAACGTCGTCCGGGCCGGGTTCGACCTCGGGCGGCGCGTCGGGCTTGACGCCGAGATGATCCGCGACCAGGTCGAAAATCTCCCTGATCGTATGGCCCGCTCCGGTCGAGACATTGAATATCCCGGTCGGCGCCTCCTCCTTCATCACGATATCGATGAGCGAGAAAAAATCCTCCATATCGACGAAATCCCGGATCGTCTTGGAGCAGAAGCACGCCTTGCCCGCTTTCAGGCGAGTGTAGAATGTCGGAATCGGTCCGATCGCCAGCCGCGGGCCGGTCACATTGGCCAGTCGCAGCGACACGAAGGGAGTGCTCGACATGGCGAGGTAGTTTTCGGCCGCCTGTTTGGAAACGCCGTAGCTGGTGAAGGGCCGCGCCGGCGCATCGACGGGGACCGGCACGCTCGAAGGCCGTCCATAGCCGAGCGCCGTATGGAAGTTGATAAGGCGCTTGACGCCGCCGGCCTCGGCGGCGCGAATGACATTGATCGCCCCCTCGACATTGACGCGCGCATCCTCGACCCAGTCGTTGGGATCCTTGTAGGAGGCGGCCGAATGGATCACGTGGCTCGGCTTGAAATCGGCGACGAGCCTGCTCACCAGCGCGGCGTCGGCGACCGAACCTTCGACAAGCGTCATCCCCTCATGCGCTTCAGGCAAAGACCCGCGATGACCCGTGACGAAATTATCGAGGACGAGAACCTGCGCGCCGCGCTCCAGATAAAGCTCGGCGAGGTTCGAACCCAGGCATCCGGCGCCACCGGTGATGAAGATGCGCATCGGCTCGGCTCCGGTCACGTGCTGACTTCGGCGCGCGCTTCCTTGAGATGGGTATAGCCGCCCACGACGCCCTCTTTGCTCCAGCGTTCGACGGACAGGCGAGCGATTTCGTCGAGCGGCGTGAAGGCGATCTCGCCAAAATCGGCGAAGGTGCGCGAGGGATCGAGCAGGATCGAAGCGGCGTCGTCGGGTCCGAGCGGCTTGACCTCGGGTTCGGGGTAGTCGTTGATCTTCATCGCGCGCACGACGGAATCGTAGAGCTCCTTGATCGCGACGTCTGTTCCGGAGGAAAAATGATAGGCGCCCTGGCCTTTGCCGTCGGCCGCCTGCACGACGACGCGGGCAAGATCGCCCGCATAGCAGAAATCGCGGCGCGCCGGCGTGATGAAACATTTCTGTCCCTTGGCGAGGCGCGCATAGAAGATCGGTAGGGGTCCCGAGACATTGCGCGGGCCGATCACATTGGCGAGGCGGAAGGTCACCCAATCGACGCCGGAAAACTGCACATAATACTCGCCCGCCGTCTTCGAGATCGCATAGCTTGAATTGACCGGATTAATGGGATGATCGAGGCGGATCGGCTGCTGGATCGGCTTGGTGCCATAGCAGAGCGCCGTCTGGAAATAGATCAGCCGCGACACTTTATGGGTCTTGCAAGCCTTGGCGATATTGGCGCCGCCGACCGCATTGGTCAGGGCGTCCGCGACCCAATCCTCGGGATCCTTGTAGGAGGCCGCGGTATGGACGACGACATCGGGCTTGAAATCCGAGAACAGCCCGTCGATCGTCGTCGCATCGACGATCGAGCCTTCGATCTGCGTCAGGCGCTCCTGCGGCGCCAGATTGTCGCGGCGCCCGGTGGCGAAATTATCGATGGAAAGCACGGTGTCGCCGCGCGCCAGCAGAATGTCGGCGACGGTCGAGCCGACCTGTCCGTTGCCGCCGGTGATGAAGACTTTCATGGGATGTCTTTGATGCCGTTTGAGGAAAAGAGGCGCCGCCCGGAACTTATTGCGCTGCTGTGTCGGGCAGGGAGGCGTCGAGCCGCGCCCGATATTCGGCGGCGCGGTCGTGGAACGTCTGATGCCAGAGTTCGAGGCTGAGCAGCCCCCAGCCCTTGCGCGAGAAACGCTCGGCCTTGTCGAAATTGGCGAGGATCGCGTCGGAATTGAAGAACGCCCGCTTGCGATTCTTCTGCGTCAGGAAAATATCGCCGATCATGTCGCGCAGCGGCCCGGCGAACCATTCCTTGAGCGGAACGGGAAAACCCATCTTGTCGCGGCGTTTGTTCAGCTCATCGGGCAGATCGGCGGCGAAGGTCGAGCGGATGAAATGTTTCATCTGGCCGCCGCGGAACTTGATGTCGGCGGGGATGGTCGCCGCGAATTCGACGACTTCATGATCGAGCAGGGGAACGCGGGCCTCCAGGCCATGCGCCATCGACATGCGATCCTCCACCTGCAGCAGCGCCGGCAGCAGGCATTTGAAGTCGAAATGCGTCATCGAATCGAAATAGGCTTCTTTCTTGACGTTGCGCTCCGAATTGAAGATCGCCTGGAAGCGGTCGTAGACCCCGGACATGTCGAGCGCGTCCCATTCAACCTCGTTCTCCATATCGGCGGAACGATCGATGAGGCGGAAATAGCGGGCGTCGAGCGGACCGAACAGGCCTTTCTCGAAGAACTGCTTGATGAGCGGCTTGTATTCCTGCAGCGAGGCGAGATGCGGGATGATCGATTCGGGCGTCACGACGAAATTGCCGTTCTTGTAGACTCCGTCGATCGCCGCTTTGATCGCTTGTTCGAAATAAGCGATGAGATATCTCGAATAGCCGCCGAATATTTCGTCGCCGCCCTGACCGCCCAGCACGACTTTCACATGCCGGGAGGCGAGCTGAGAAACCATATATTGCGGAAAAGAGCCGGGGCCGGCGACCGGGTGGTCGAGATGCCAGATCACCTTGGCGATATTGTCGCGAAAATCCTCGGGCGTGATCGTCACCTGATGCAGGTCGATGCCGCCCTTCCTGGCGGCCGCCTCCGCAAAAGCGCTTTCGTCATAGCCCGGAAGACCGGTGAACTTGCCGTGGAAGCCAATGCGCCCGGAATCGGGTTCGCGCGCCGCGAGTATGCCCACCAGGCTGGAATCGATGCCGCCCGAAATATAGGCGCCGACCGGCACGTCGGCGCGTAGGTGCATGGCGATCGAATCGGCAAGACGGCGCCGCATCTCCTCGGCGAACCATTTGGGGCTATGGTCGAAGTCGATCTGATAGCGGACGTCCCAATAGCGGGACACTTTCACGCGGCCGTTCTCGACCGTCAGCGCATGGCCCGGCTGCAACTGGCGCACATGGCGGAAAAGCGTCTGTTCGCCGATCGTATATTGAAAGGCCATATATTCGGCGAGCGCGGTCGGGTCCGTGCTCACGTCTGGCAGCAGCGGCAGCAGCGCCTTGATCTCGGACGCGAACCAGAGCACGCCGTCGACGATGGCGTAATAGAAGGGCTTGATCCCGAAGCGGTCGCGCGCCGCGAAAAATCGGTCGCCGTCATAAAGGGCGAAGGCGAACATCCCACGCAAATGCGCGAGGCACGACACGCCCCATTTGGCGTAGGCCGCAAGCACCGTCTCGGTGTCCGAAGTGGAGCGGAACCGCCACTCGGAACCGAGATCGCGCATCAATTCGCGGTAATTATAGACTTCGCCGTTGAAGGTGATGACGGCGCCGCTCGGAGCGGTCATCGGCTGGGCGCCGGTCTCGGTAAGGTCGATGATGGAAAGGCGACGATGCGCCATTCCGCATCGACGTTCAGGAGATTGCCAAAAGCCTCTTCCATCCGGGCCGCGATGCGCGATCAGGTCGCTCATCGTATTGAGGGCGGCCCCGAGCCGCGGAATGGGGCGGCGCTCGAGAGCCACCGCGCCCGCAATTCCACACATGCCTTGTCCAACTCCTTGGTCGCGCCGTCCGCCCCCCGCCCGTTTCCAGCGCAGGCGAAAGGCGCGGACTAGCACAGGCAAATGTGATTGTCAGCCCCGACGTCTGCCGCCTTCCGATCGGCGCCCGGAAGGGCGCCCGTCAGCCGCCGGCGCCGTCCGCGCGGGTTCCAGGCGACAATTGACAAAACGGCCCTGGCGTCCCAATGAACCTCCCTAAAGGACAGTCATCGCCTATGCTGCGGATTGGTCCTCTTGCAGTGCGCAGGCCGGATCAAATTGTCGAAAACAGAAAACAACGCTCCCGAATCCGTCGCCTCCATGCTCGAACGGATCGCCGGCCGGTCCTATCTCATCGGCATCGTCGGCCTTGGCTATGTCGGCGTCCCCTTGGCGCTTGCCGCCGTCAAAGCCGGCTTTACGGTGATCGGCTTCGACATTGACGCCTCCCGCGTCGACAAGCTCAACCAGGGCAAAAGCCAGATCAAGCATATATCCGACGCCGCGCTGAAAGCCGCGGCGACGGCCGGCAAATTCTCGGCGACGGCCGATTTCGGCCGCCTAGCCGAACCGGATGCGATCCTGATCGCGGTGCCGACGCCGCTCACCCGGCATCGCGAACCGGACTTGTCCTATATCGAGAAGACCGCCGAGGCGATCGCGCCGCGGCTGCGCGCCGGCCAGCTTATCGTCTTGGAATCAACAACTTGGCCTGGCACGACACGGGAAGTCATCAAACCGATCCTCGAGAAGACCGGTCTGGCGAGCGGCAAAGACTTCTATCTTGCGTTTTCTCCAGAGCGCGAGGATCCCGGCAATGAGGCCTTTGGCACGGCGACGATCCCGAAAATCGTCGGCGGGGAAGGGGCGGCGGCGCTCGAACTCGCCAATGCGCTCTATGGCGCGCTGGTGGTGCGAACAGTGCCGGTGTCTTCGACCGCGACCGCCGAGGCGGTCAAGCTGACCGAAAACATCTTTCGCTCCGTCAATATCGCCCTCGTGAACGAACTGAAGGTCATTTACGACGCGATGGGCATCGACATCTGGGAAGTGATCGACGCGGCCAAGACCAAGCCGTTCGGTTTCATGCCGTTTTATCCAGGACCCGGCCTCGGCGGCCATTGCATCCCGATCGATCCGTTCTACCTGACCTGGAAAGCGCGCGAATATGGCATAGCTACCCGTTTCATCGAATTGGCCGGCGAGATCAACACGTCGATGCCGGTCTATGTCGTCGCGCGTCTGGCCGAGGCGCTGGATCGTCTGGCGGGACGCGGACTAAGCGGCGCCAAAATCCTGCTGCTCGGCATCGCCTATAAGAAAAACGTCGACGACATGCGCGAAAGCCCGGCGCTGGTGCTGATCGAAATGTTGGAGAAGCGCGGCGCCGAGGTCGCGTATTTCGATCCCCATATTCCGATCATTCCAAGGACGCGCGAACATGCGGCTTTGGCCGGCCGACGCTCGCAGATTCTGACGCCGTCGGTGATCGGCGATTACGACGCCGTGCTGATCGCCACCGATCACGACGGCGTCGACTACAAAAGCCTCGCCGATCACGCCAAATTGGTGCTCGATACGCGCAACGCCTGCGCGCGCGCCGGGGCGACGGGGGATCGCATCGTCAAGGCATGAGACCGGGAATATCGCAGGGGGATTCACAAGGGGAGATCATGTCGAAGCCTTCTTTCGCGTTGATCGGAGCGGCCGGCTATGTCGCGCCCCGCCACATGCAGGCAATCAAAGCGGTCGGCGGCGATCTCAAGGTCGCGTTCGATCCCAATGATTCGGTCGGAATCATCGACAGTCATTTTCCGCAGGCGGCGTTCTTTACCGAATTCGAGCGCTTCGACCGGCACGTCGACAAATTGCGCCGCAAGAACGAGCGCATCGATCACGTGGCGATATGCTCGCCAAACTACCTGCACGACGCCCATATCCGCTTCGCTCTGCGCTCCGGCTCGCATGCGATCTGCGAAAAGCCGCTTGTGCTCAATCCCTGGAATATCGACGGCCTGGCTGAAATCGAGCGCGAAACCGGCCGCAACGTCTCGACCATTCTGCAATTGCGCCTGCATCCGGCCATAATTGCGCTGAAGGCGAGGATCGCGGCCTCAAACGCGCGCCATGCCTGCGACCTGACCTACATCACCTCGCGCGGCAATTGGTATCATGCCTCGTGGAAGGGCGATGAAGCCAAATCGGGCGGCGTCGCCACCAATATTGGCGTTCATTTCTTTGATATGCTCGGCTATGTCTTTGGTCCCTTGCGCCGGCAAACCGCTCACATCCGCGATCCGTCGCGCGCGGCGGGCGCGCTATCGTTCGAAAAGGCCGACGTGCGCTGGTTTTTGTCTGTCGACGCCCAGGATCTGCCTGCCTCGGTGCAAGGAAAAAAGACCACTTATCGCTCGATCACCGTGGATGGCGAGGAAGTGGAGTTCTCGGAAGGGTTCGGCGATCTGCACACGCGCAGCTACGAATCCATTCTGGCGGGCGAAGGTTACGGATTGAGCGATGTTCGCCCCTGCATCGAGGTTGTCTCCGAGTTCCGCAAGCTGCCGATGACGGCGGCTGGCGAGCGTCATCCCTATGTCGGCAAATATGCGAAGCCTTAGACCATGACCGACCCGCAAATGCCTGCCGACCCGCGCTTTCCCGGCGTCTCCATCCATGAAAGCGCCTATGTCGACGATCCCGTCAGGATCGGAGCGGGCACGAAAATCTGGCATTTCTCCCATATACTCGCCGAGGTGGTGATCGGCGCCAATTGCACGATCGGACAGAACGCGATGATCGGGCCGAGGGTCGTCGTCGGCGATGGCGTGCGCATCCAGAACAATGTCAGCCTCTTCGAGGGCGTCATCCTCGAGGACGATGTGTTCTGCGGCCCGTCCTGCGTCTTCACCAATGTCGTCAATCCGCGCTCCTTCATCAGCCGAAAGCGGGAATTCCGAAAGACTCACGTCGGCAGGGGCGCTTCGATCGGCGCCAATGCGACGATCCTCTGCGGCCATGACATCGGCGCTTACGCCTTCATCGCGGCTGGCGCGGTCGTCACCGCGGATGTGCCGGCCTACGCATTGATGATCGGCGCGCCGGCGCGGCGGACGGGATGGATGAGCCGGGCCGGAGAGAAGCTTGGTCCCGACCTCGTGTGCCCGAGAGAGGGCGTTCGCTATCGATTGATCGGCGCCGATGCGCTCGAGCCCGCGCCATGAAAACTCGCGACGACGAACCGATCGCCTTCATCGATCTGGCGGCGCAACAGCGTCGCATCCGCCCCAGAATTGACGCCGCCATCGCCCGCGTGCTCGACCATGGCGTGTATATTATGGGGCCGGAGGTCAAGATTTTCGAAGGCGAACTGTCGGCTTTCTCAGGCGCAAAGCATGTGATCTCCTGCGCCAACGGCACCGATGCGATCGCCATGGCGCTAATGGCCAAGGATTTTGGGCCGGGCGATGCGGTGTTCGTGCCCTCCTTCACTTTCGCGGCGACGGCGGAGGCGGTCGCTTGGCTCGGCGCAACGCCCGTCTTCGTCGATTCTTTCGCCGACACATTCAACATGGATCCCGTCAGCCTTAACCAGGCGATCCTTCTCGCCGGGCGGCTCGGCCTCACGCCACGGGCGATCATTCCGGTCGATCTGTTCGGCCTGCCGGCCGATTACGCGGCGATTGAGGCGATCGCGGGGGAGCATGGCCTGTTCGTGCTGAGCGATGCGGCGCAAAGCTTTGGCGCCGCCTATCAAGGCCGGAAGGTCGGAACGCTGGGGCATGCGACGACGACAAGCTTTTTCCCGGCCAAGCCGTTGGGCGGCTATGGCGACGGCGGGGCGATTTTCACCGAAGACGACGATCTCGCCTCGATTTTGCGCAGCCTGCGCAGCCATGGACAGGGCGCGCACAAATACGATTACGTGCGGATCGGCCTGAACGGGCGCCTGGACACCATCCAGGCCGCCATCCTGATCGAAAAACTCGCAATATTCGCCGATGAGATCGAGGCGCGTGCGCTGGTCGCCGCGCGCTATGACGAAGCCTTGCGCGCGCACGCCATCGTGCCGCGCAGGCCCGACGCGCTCACCAGCGTTTGGGCGCAATACACGATACGCGTGCCCGCCTCGCGGCGCGAGGCGATCATCGCCCGTCTCAAGGGCGCCGGAATCCCCACCGCGATCTATTATCCAATGCCGCTGCATCTGCAGGCGGCGTATCGGCATTTTCCGGTCGCCGGCAACGGGCTGCCAATCGCCGAGAAAATCGCTTTGGAGGTCTTGAGCCTGCCGATGCACCCCTATCTCGACGAGCGCGCGCAAGATCACATTATCGCCGGCGTCGTGGAGGCCATGTCGCAAGGCTGAAGGGCTTTTGACCCGTCTGCGCAGATCGAGACGAACCAAGGCTGGCGATCAGCACGCGTTCAAATGATCGAACATCGTCCGCGCGCGATGGGCGTAGGTATGGCCGGCCATCGCGCGCCGATAGGCGGCCTCGGCGATGTCCTCGCGCAGCTCAGGGTCCTTGAAACGCCGGATAGCCTCGTCGACATCGCCAAAGCCAGGATCGACCGCGATATAATGTTCGTCGGCGGTCAAGATATCGTTGTAGCGGCCGTGCAGCATGACCTGACAGGTCTTCGTGCCGATGGCGTCGAAATGTCTTGACGAGATCGCCTTGCCATAGACCGGCGCGCGCGGCGCATCGCGAAAAAAGAGGGCCTCGAGTTCCTCGAACGGCGTGTTGAAATCGTCGAGCACCTCGAATCGAATAGGTCCATGAGCCAAGATCGGCCAAAGGAAAGACTTGAGCGACATGGGCAGGCGCCGCGCGGCCCGCCGTAAGGCGCTATCGTTGCCAATGACGATCCCCTTGCGCTTTTTCTTCAAATAGGCGTGGATCCGGTCGATCAGTTCGTCGTCCGGCGCGATATACCAGCTGCCGGTCTCCGACGAGATCGCGCCCTTGCAGCTTTGCAGGAATTGCGCCCATTCCGTGCGGTCCAGTCGTCGATCCTCGCTGATGTCGACGGCGATCTCCCACCGCCGCGCGTTCTGGGCAAACAAACGCAGCATCCGGTTGCGGTCGTCATCGCCAAGATAGGGGGGATAGCGATAGCCCTTGACCCCCAGATCGATCGGTCGACGCGACGATTCCGGACCGGGCTTGAACGCCGCCGGGTTTAGCGCATGGGGCATGGCGATCACTTTGGCGCCGGACGCCGCGTAGAGATAGTCGCCGGCCTCGACAAGCAATTGCGTGGCCACCAGATCGCACCGCGCTTGGCCAAACAGCCGGACGCGCTCGGCCATCGAAACGTACGGCGAGTTGAATTCATTGCCGACGAAAGTCGCCAGCCTCGCCCTTTTTCTTGCGCCCAGAACTGGCGCCAACGGCGCGAGATAGTCGAGCGTGTCGCTGTTGCACGAATGCAGCATGATGATGGCGTCGTAAAGCTCGGCCTCGCGCTCGAGATCGCGCGGCTTGAGATCGAGAATATTGGCGATCGTGCATTCAAACTGCGGGCTGCTCGCAAAGGCGTCGCGCCAGTCGTCGTAGTAGGAGGCCCGATGTGGGTAAACGAGCGCAAGGATCAAAGTCTTCAGTCGGCTTTCGCGCATGCTTCCTTCCCGGCAAACGCCGCCGCGCGGCGCGCGGAGCGGCGACAAGGCGACGTCAGTCGTGTAGCAGAACCGCCGCTGAGGCAAGAACGGAATGCTCGATGACCGGGGCGACGACGATCGGAGGGGACGTCAGCGCCCGCAATGCGGCATTTTGCGACGAATTCTGCGGCGCCAGCGAGGCGGGGCGTCTTGGCGCGACCGCATGGCGCCGCCGCTTCAGTGGCGCAAGAGCGCCAGCAGCCGGAATGCGAGGGCGCGCGTGGCGGGCGAACGGATGGCGATTTGCTTGATGAAATCGATCTTGGCCGCGTTGAAGCGAATCGCCGCGACCGACGTCGCCGCCAACAGGGCGACGGGGGCGGCGATGAGACGGCGCGCCGGCGCCCGCGGCTCGCCGCCTCGCGCCAGCGAGCGGACTTGCGCCTCCAATTCGGCAAAGGCGGCGTGATAGAGCCCCATGGCGGCCTTATGCAGGCTGTTGAGGCGCACGATCCAGCTTTCATCGAGAGTGAAGATTTCGGCCTGCGTCGATCGACTCGCCTCCGGACTTGCGCCGGTCAACGCCGCCTCGAGCGATTGCCGGCGCGTGAAATAGTCCGATCTTTCCTCGCTCGTCCGATCGCAAGCGCGCTCGAATTGTTTGACCGAAGCCGGCGCCGCCTCGTCCTGGCGTGCGAGGTCCGGCCGCGCCTGGCGCAAAAAAAGCGCCCGGGCCGTCCAGTCGCGCAGCCGCGCCAGGCCGCGTAGCGCCCGGCGGCTGTCGTCGAGCGATTTCATCAGCATCGCATCGATCCTTCTGGCGCTTCGGGCGAACGCCGATCCATGCAGGAGACGCTGCTTCAAGCGGAAATCATTCACCGATTGCGGCGTGCGGGTTGGGGTCTCGACCAGCGGACCGGCGCCCGAGGCCGTTGCACCCGTCCTCCGCCAAGCCGCCGTCCTCCCGGCCGCCGGTCGGCGGTCGGCGGCGCGCGATCTGGCGGCGCGGAGCTCGATTCGCCCGCTGATCTCGCGCACGAAGGCGCGGTAACCGAAAAGTCCAGAACCGACGAGGTGTTGATAGGCGCGATGCGTCATGGCTTCGAGCCCGTCAAGGTCCGCCAGGCGGGCGATCACCGCGTCGACGTTGGAAAAATCCTTCTCCAGCGGGATATAGTGCTCGTCGGCGCGCAGAGCGTCGGAATAGCGGCCCTTGAACAGCACCATCGGCGTGCGCATGACCGCGCATTCGAACACGCGCGGCGAGATTTGCCCCATGTCGATTTCGCTCTCGCGCTGCGCGACCACGGGCAGAAATTCTGCATAGCTCGGGGGTCGGCCGATATTGGCCAAGGTTCTGGCCTGATAGGCTTTTGCGATGGCGCCGTCGAAGTCGAACACGTTCGAGCCCGATTCCGAGCCAAGCATGGCGCGGCAATCGCCGACGAAATCGAGCCACGCCGATCCGTAAATGCGGCTGGCTTCATCCATCGCGATGTCGGTGGCGATGCCGCGCGCGGCGCAAATTTCTTGCATGCGGCGCCCGATTTCGAATTTATCGAACCCCAGCCGCCCATAACGCCCGCCGATGTCGCGGCCGCGGTAGCCAATGAAGATCGGCCGCTCGGCAAGCGGCTTGAGTTTGGGCTGGGAGGCGGCAAATTCGTCCGCGACATATCCGTTCAAAACGGTGACGAAGTCGACGTCTGCAAAGTCTTTGCGCGGATAGACATATTCCAGCGAAGCCTGCGGCACGCCGGTGAGAACGATGTCGAAGCCGAGGTCGAGGATCGCCGCCTTCAACGTGTCGGTGCGGTCATATTCGTCCTGCACGGCGAGGATTTTGACGCCGCCAAAAGCGCGTAGCCGATCGCGATAATGTGGGCTGACATAGCCCTCGAAGCAGAGCCGCGCGCAATAATTTTGGAATACCGCGTCATAAGCATCGAACGAGAAATCGATAATCGCGTCATGGGTCACATGCAAGTATTCGACTTGATAGTCGGAATATTTTTCAAACGAAGTGAGATAGTCGCAGGTTGTCTGGACGTGAGTGCTAGTCATGGAATAGGCGACGAGCATCCGTTTAGGCATGGCGACATTCTGATTTTGAGATGAATTCGAAGGATCTCGAAACTCGCTGAGCTCCAACATTGGCCGAGCCGCCCGGCCTTTTTTACAGATGTGTTCCCACGGGGGCAAGCGTCGATCGCGCATGGCGCCCAAACGGGCAAAATAGGCGCGGTGCGGAGCCGCCAAAGCCGGACGATCCGGCGCCTCAAACCCCGGCGTTCGAAAAGTTCCCTGGCCCCATCGGCGCGCCATTTCGCACGGAACCGAAACCCAGCCCTTCGAGCGCCGCCGCTAATGGCGAGCTTCGCGGCGACCGCGGCTCGTCCCAGCGAGAAATCCTTCAGGAGGCCGGAGGAGGGAGGGCTCCCGCGCTCCCGACAATGGGAGAGGACGCCTTCTTCTCGATATTCGTTAATGCGACGGGCGGCGGGGAGGGCCGGCATGACGTAACGGACGCGGCTGCAAAAGGGCGTTGCCGGAGCGTGACTTCCGAATCCGTCGACGGTTGAAAGAATATGGAGCCGATAAATAATCAGGCCGCCGCTTTTTGAAGTCATAAAGCAAAGATCGCGTCGGTTAACATCGATAGATTTTTAACAAAGTTGTTTTGCAAGCTGATTTGCGTGTGCAATTAGACTTATCGGGAAATAATCTTCGCTTTAGATTACAATTGTGAACTTTTTATTAATCTATATACTTTTATAAGCATTTCTATTCAAGATTCATGCTTGTCGACGGTGTAACAGCCAGCATAAGTTAGGCGAATCAAGCCGCTACGGCGCGGCGCGTTGTAGCGAATATTCCCTTTCTCTCCCCTGCCGGGCCGCTTGGGCCTTCCCCCTGGAAGCGCCCAAAAATCCCCGACGGCGACGTGCGCCGTCGTGAACATTCCGATCGTCGCGTGAATTCCTCTGTCGGCGCGGTTTTTACGATAGGCCCCAAATCACCAAGGTCGACCGGCTCCCGCAAGCGCGGGCGCAAAAATCGGCTGAGGCGCACAAGGAACGATAATGCTGGCCCGATGGAATCGACAGGTTGCGTTGGGCGCTCGCAAGCGCGTGTTGTTGGGCAGTTCGGCGTGTTTGCCGCTGGCCCTCGGTTTGTTTGGGGCGTCTCCGGCGCTCGCGCAGGCCGTCAACCTTCGGCAGGCGCCGGGCAATCTTATCGTTCCGACCGGCCGCACGGCGACGCAGATCGGAGTCTCCGGACACACGACCACCATCAGCACGTCCACGATGAGCGGCGGCAACGCCTATAATTCCTTCTCGCAGTTCCGCGAAGGCCAGGGCAATACCGTCAATCTGATCGTTCCAGGGACGGCGAGAAATCTCGTCAACGTGGTGACCGGCGGCCCGGTGGATATTCAGGGCACGCTCAATTCCTATAAAAACGGAGTCATCGGCGGCAACGTGATCTTCGCCGATTCCTACGGGTTCATCGTCGGCGCGTCGGGCGTGATCAATGTCGGCAGCCTGTCGGTCGTCACGCCGACCAAGACGACCCTCGATCAACTGATCGCCGCCAACGGCGCCGTCGACAACGCCCTCGCGAACCAAGTGATCCACGGCAATGTGCCGATTTCGTCCGACGGCTCGGTGGTCATTCGCGGCCAGGCGGTCGCGCAGCATGGCGTGCGGATCGACGCCCATGACGTGTTGGTGGCCGGCTCGGTCCCGGCGGCCGCACTTGCCGCCCGGCAGCGGGCGCAATTCGAATCGACGGTCAACGCCGCCAGCATGACCGAGGGCGGCTCGATTGTCGTGAGCCACGGCGCGATCCGCATCGTCGCGACAAACAATGTAGGGATCGACGGCGTCCTGAGCGCTGGCGGCTCCAAGCGCCACGGCGGATCGATCGCGATCGCGGCGGGCGCCAATGTCACGGTCGGCGCGGCAGCCAAGATCGCCTCGTCGGCCGCCAGCGGAGGCTTGGGCGCGGCGCCCAGCGCCGCGAAAATCACCATCGCCGCCGGCAAGGATGCGACGATCGCCGGACAGATTTCGGCGCCGGGCGCCGCAGGCGTTTCCGGGGGCGTCATCGATATCGCCGCCGGGGCCGATGCGAGCCTCGCCGCTTCGACAGTTCTGAGCGCCAATGGCGCGGGGATGAACTCGGGCGGAGGAACGATCTCGGTCAAGCCGACCGGCAATCTGACGGTCGCCGACGGCGCCGCTTTTGACGCCCATGCCGGCGCGACAGGAAACGGCGGCTTCGTCGAATTGAGCGCCGGGCAGACCGCGACGATCGGAAAGATCGCTCTGGACCTCACCGCCACGGCCGGCGCCGCGGGCGCCCTGCTGCTCGATCCCTGGAATCTGACGATCGGCGGCCAACCCGATGGCGGAACATCGGCAAATGACGTAACGGTCGGTCCGAGCTTTTCCCCGAGCCTCATCACCGACGGCGCGAGCGTCATTCTCGCCGCCGACAATTCGATCACCATCAACGGGACCATCGACACGCGCGCCTACGCCGGCGCGGCTGTCACCGGCTCGCTAAGCGCCGACAGCAAGCTGTCCACCGGCAATTCCGGCTCGATCACGCTTACCGCGCCGACCATTACGATCTCGAGCGGCGGCGCGCTCTATGCGGATGTGAACAATGTGACGGGCGCCAACGCGACTCATTACACGGCGGGCGATGTCACCCTGACGGCGACGGCCTCGGACAGCGAGTCCGTGGCGCCCTCGTCCGCCACGACCGGAATAACGATCGCCGGCGTGATCACCGGAGCGGCGGTTTCGGCCATATCGACATCGACGGCGAGCACGCAATTCAATAATTCCATCGCCGGCTTCTTCGAACTGCCCGCCGGAATCGCGCTCGGCGCCTTGAGCGGGCTCAATGGCGGCTATGTCGGCTCCAGCGCGACAGCCGCCGTCACATTGCAGAGCACGGCCAATATTCAGGCGACCGGGGCCGTAACCCTCTCCTCGATTGGATCGGAAACCGCCTCGGATGCAAGCATAACGCCGAACCTCGGCTTCCTCCAGACGGCGCTGTCGGCGGCGGTCGTCGTCGGCAAGGTGAGCGCCAATGTCGCGACGGAAGTCGACAGCGGCGCGACGATCTCGAGCGGCGGCGCGCTGAGCGTCACTTCGGTCAATTCGGCCAATCTTAGCGTCACCGCGCAATCCTACTCGACCACGACATCCGTGGATGCGGCGGTCGCCTATTCCACCGGCTCGGTAAACACCAGCGCCCTGGTGGATTCGGGCGCGATCCTGTCGAAGGCGGCCAGCGTCATGGTCGCCGCGCAGAACACCAACAGCTTTTCGACGTCGTCGAGCGCCAATGCGCTGGGCAGCGGATCGGCGAGCGTCGCCCTCGCCATCAGCGACATCACGACCGCCGCCACGGCCAATTTCGGGGCCGCCCTGCCCACCACTGCGGCGACCGCCAATCTGTCGGTCTATTCCGGCTCCAACACGACCTCCAATATCGTCGGCGCGTCGACCACCGTCGGCAGCAATTTCCTCCAGGCGGGCGTGGTCTCCCTGGTGAGTTCGGCCAGCTCGTCGCTGGGTTCGATCCTCGGCGCCGGCGGGACGTTCGATTCGACAGGCGCCGGCGCGGCGGCCGGCTCGAACGGAACGGTCACTACCGCCAGAGGCGGCATCACGCTCGCCTTGAACCTCGGCACGCAAAGCTCGACGGCCTCCATCGCCGGGGCGACGTCGGCCTCCGCGCCGACGATCGACGTATCGGGCGACGTCGCCGTGATCAGCCTTCTGACCGATTCGGCCATCCGCTCGAACGCCAGTTCGACGATCAATTCCAGCACCGATGGGACGACGGCTAATCCGACGACTTCATCGGCCGTTTCCATGGCCGTCAACGTCGATCAGATAACCCATACGAGCGACGCTTTCATCGGTTCCGACGTCATTTTGACCGCCGCCCGCATCGGCGTCGACGCGCAAACGACCGTGCCGCTCACCAATACCTGGACGGATTTTGACACTTTCGACGACGTCACTTCCCACCTGAACGGCAATCTGGGAATCGTCAACAACATCCTGACGAGCTACGCCAACGCCACCGCCGAATCGTCGACGACGGGCATTTCCGGCGCCGTCAATTATTTTCAAGTCACCAATGACACGACCGCATGGGTGGCGAGCGGCGCGAGCCTCACCCAGAACGCCGCCGCTTCCTCGTCCTGGACATCGACGATCGCCGGAAGCGGCCTGCCTTCCGTCCCGACGATCGACTGGGCGACCGACGTGGTCGTCGAAGCCTCGACCACGATGCAGAGCATCAATATCGGCGGCAATTTCTCCTGGCTTACGGTCTTTGGCAGCAATTCGACCTCAAGCGAGGGCACGGCGGTCGGCGGCTCGGCCAACGCCGACATCCTCTCGTCCAACACGATCGCCGGCATCGGCGCCGGCGCCAGCGTCACCGCCAATGGCGACCTTGCGGTCACCGCGACGACGCAGGACCTCATCTATGCCGTCGCGCCGACTTCGGGCATGGGTTCGGGCCTTGGACTGAACGGCATTGCGTCGGTCCTCGATTTCGACAACACGACGTCCGCCTCGATCAGCGACGCGGCGCGCATCCAAGCCTTGAACGTGACGATCGCCGGCGAACAGGACGTGTCGTCTTTCGATATCGCGGGGGCCGTCGGGGCCAGCAAGTCGTCAGGCGTCGGCATCGCCGTGGCTTTGGCGACGATGTCCATGTCGACATCGGGCTTCATCGGCGACAATTCATCCTCGCTCGCGGCCAGCGGAGCGTCCGCCGACGACGCCAATGTCGGCGCGACCTTGGCGGGCTTCGTGCACAGCAACGCGTTGTCGGTGGACGCCCTCACGGTCGGGCGTCTGACCACAATTTCCGTCGCGGCGGAATTCAGCAACAACGCCCCCGATCCGGCAGCCCCGCCGGCCGTCCAGGCGACGCAGCCCTCCTCCTCCGGCTATCTCAGTCAGGCGTCGGCGTTTTTGCAGACGGCGGGCAGCCAGCTGCTTCAAAAACTCACCACCGCTTTCAACAATCTCACCGCCGACAACCAAAACCTCGTCAAGGGAACGAACAGCGTTTCCGGGGCCGGCAGCGCGTCGGTCGATCTAACGGCGCTCGAAACGTCCGCGACGATCTCGAGCGCTACGATCGGCGCCTACAGCGTGGGCGGCTCGGGCAACACCGTCTCGGTTCAAGCGCTGAACAATACGATCATCGATACGGCGAGCGGCGCGGCCGCGATCGCCAAGGGTGCGCCAGGTACCAACTATACCGTGGCGATCGCCGGGGCCGTCGCCGTCGGCCTCAGCACGGACATGACCACGGCCACGATTACCGGGGGGTCCGTCACGGCCGACGACATTACCGTCCAGGCGTTGGCGGGCGGCGAAAACACGGCGATCGGCTTAGCGTTGAGCGTCACCGCGGGACAAGCCACCACTTCCGTCGCGATCTCGGCGTCCGCCTCGATTATCGAGGTCAATGACGGCGTCGAGGCCCTCGTCGACAGCTCGACGCTTGGCGGCGCGGATGCGGGATCCTCCGGCACGCTGTCGATCAGCGCCGACCAAAACACCAGCATCGGCATCGGCGCCGGCTCGCTATATTTGAAGCTTGGCTCGGGCAACGGCGGCGGCGGCGCGGTCGCCTTGACCTATGCCGAGATCGGCGATCCCGCCAACGGCGACGCGGTCTCGGCGATCCTGTCCAATTCCTCCGTTCAGAATATCGGCGACCTGTCGCTGCTCGCCCTCGATCAAAGCCGCATTCTTTCCGGAGCGGCCGCCGCGGGTGGCGGCACAGACGCTGACGGATTTGCCGGCTCCGTCGTCGTGAACGCGATCAATCCGACCGATTTGGCCGAGATCACTGGAACCCCCGCCGTGAGCGGAACCGCAGTCGTGACCGGCGGCATCGACGTGTCGGGAGACGTCACGGTCCTTGCCACGGGCGGCTCGAACGCCACGCTGGACAGTCTCATTTCCACCGCCGCCCTCTCCGCCAACGGCGGCCTGGCGGGCGGCGGCGTCCCGGTGGACGATTCCGGACTTGATTTCACCGGCGCCGCTCTTGCCCCTACCAGTCCGACCGGCGCAGCGATCCTGGCGGTCGCCGGCATGGTGCAGGTCAGCACGGGCGGTGGCAGCAATGTCGGCGTCTCGCTCGTCGTCGACAATATCGCCCAGACTCACGAAGCCTTGATCGACCGCGCCGACGTCACCTCGACCGGCGGCGTCGTTGACGTCTCGGCGTCGGACGATGCGGAAATTCTCGGCATAGCCTTCGGCGTGGGCGCCGCTGGCGGCTCGGCCGCCGGCCTCGGCTCCATCGTCTATAATTCGATCGACGACGGCGTCATCGCGCAGATCGGCCACGGAATCACTTCCAGCGACGCCGCCAACGCCGCCGCCGCGACGGTCGAGGCGGCCGCGGTCTCGGTCAACGCCGAGGACGGCTCGACGATCCGCGGCGCGACGGGCGCCGTCTCGATCAACTTCTCAGGCGGCGGCGCGGTCGGTCTTTCCGCCACCATCGATCAAATATCCAATTACGTCTCGGCCGACATAGCGGGAGCGAAAGTGACCGCCGACGAGCCTTCGACCGACGAGAGCCCGCTCCTCACTGGCCCGCTTCAAGCGGGCTCCGTGGTCGTTTCGGGCCAATCGGACGCCAATATTCTCACCATCGCGATCGGCGTCGCGATATCGACCGGATCGAGTTCGGGCGGCGGGTCGCCGGAATCGAGTCTCGCCTCGCTCGTCAGCGCCTTGAAGCCGTCCACGCCGTCAAGCCTGACCGGGTTTGGCGGCGGCGGCTCCTCGCCGCCCGCTTCGTCCGCGTCCGCCTCTTCCGCGCCGTCGACGCCGTCCAACGGACTTTCGGGCGCCGGATCGCTCGCCATCAGCACCGAGGCGACGACGGTCTATTCCATTATCGCCGACGGCGCCGATTCCGTCGGGTCGACGGTCAGCGCGCAGAACAACGCTTTGGTGCTCGCCAGCAATTCCGACGCCATCGCCACCGGCGCCGGCGCGTTGAGCATATCAAGGTCCAAAGGCGCCGGCGTCGGCGCCTCGGTCGTGGTCAATGAAATCAGCGGCGGCACCACCGCCGAGGTCGAAAGCAGCTCGGTGGATGCCCATGTGACGGGAAGCGCCGCCTCCATTGACGATGGCGCGCTCGCCTCCGCGACCAATCCCTCCGATGTCGCGTTCGGCCAGGATCCCACGCTCACCGACGGCGTCGGCGATTTCAGCGGCGTCGCGATCGTCGCAACGTCGCGCCAGGATGCCGATACGATCGCCGCCGTTTTCAGCGCCAGCACAAGCTCGACAGCTCTGTCGGCCAATTCGATCACCAACGTAATGGGCGGGACCACCAAGGCCTTTGCGGATAGTTCCCAGCTCGACTCGAATCTATTGGTTGGCGAGGGCTCGGGCGTTCAGGTGACCGCCTCCAGCGCGTCCTTCGCCAATGTTCTCGACCTTGGGGGCGCCGATTCGGCGTCCTCCGGCGCCGGAACAATCGTGCTCGTCATCAATACGATGGATCGCACCACTGACGCTCATGTCACGGCCTCGACGATCGGGTCGAGCGCGGTTCCGACACAAGGCGTCGGGATCGCGGCCAACGCCTGGGAAGGCACGTCGGGCGAGGCGATCGGGGTGGCGGCCTCCGACGGATACGGCGTGGCCGGGTCGGCGCTCGTCAATACATTCCAGGCCGACACGGAGGCTAGTCTCGACCACGGCTCGACCTATGCGGCGAGCCTGTCGGTGACCGCGGCCGGCACGGACGGCTATTTCGGCGCCGTCGGAACCGCGGCGCTGGGCGGCACCGCCGGAATCGGCGCCACGGTGCTCGTCGGCATAAGCAATACGACCACCACCGCAACGATCGGCGATGCGAGCGCTACGCCCACCGCCACGACGATCGACCTCACCGGGCCACTCACCGTGTCGGCGACGAGCGTCACCGACGCGACGAGCTATGTCGTGGGAGCGTCCGTGGGCGGCGACGGCGGCGGCGCCGCGCAGGTCTCGGCGACGCTCGTCAACAACACCACCGACGCGGCGCTCGACAACAGCACCGTCACGATCACCACCGCGACCAGCAGCAATGCCGATATCGACGTGGCCTCGCAGGAGACCCTCGTCATCGATCCGGTTGCCGGCGGTCTTGCCGGCGGCGGCGCCGGAGGCGTCGGGGCCAGCGTCAATCTCGTCATCCTGAAGAGCGACGATTCCGCGCTGATGGCCGGGGACACCGTGACGACCCTTGGCGCGGTCAACGTGACGTCGCTCAGCACACGAGACATTTCGCCGGTCACGGCGACGGCGGCTCTTGGCGGAGAATTCGGGTTTGCCGCCACCGTCGGCGTGGTGCTCGTGGGTTCGGGCGCTTCGAGCGACGCGATGAGCGTTTTGGACAATAGCGCCACCGGCGCGCCCGGCACCGGCACGCTCGAAAGCTCCGACCAGGCGACGTCGGGCAGCGGCGCGGACCTCACGACGGAAGTCGCCGGCGGCACCGACGGGATCTCGGCCGAGATCATCGGCGGCAGCGTAACGGCGGGCTCGGTCGACATCGCCGCGACCGGCAAGATGGCGGTCCTGAATATCGTGGGCGCCCTCTCGGTCGGATTGAGCGGAGGCGGCATCGGCGCGGCTGTCGGCTTTACGCAGGTCGATCAGCAGGTGACCGCGGAGGCCGATGGCGGCACGATCGTCACGGGATATTTGACGATCGACGCCGAAGCGCAGGACGACGGCAGCGGCCACGCCGCGCGGACGATCGCGGCCGCCGGCGCCGGCGGGCTTTATGTCGGGCTCGGCGCCGCCGTCGCCGATTCCGACGTCAACAATACCGTGACCGCCGAACTGGGCTCGACGGTCAACGACGGCGTCACCACGACCTTGGTCGGCTCGACGCCAACGCCGCTGACGCTGCTTTCGACGACGACCACGGTTACGGCCAACGACAGTTCCTCGGTGCGGGCCGACGCCTATGGCTTTGCTTTCGGCGCGGCGGCGGTCGGCGCTTCCGTGGCGGAGGCCGAGCGCGACAGTTCCGTTACTTCCAAGGCGCTGGC
>Ga0302325_10004562_pt1 | contig 31941 bp, 36 predicted proteins | sample Palsa_T0_2_FD_201948 | JGI IMG/M metagenome (GOLD analysis project Ga0302325, IMG submission 201948) | Peat permafrost microbial communities from Stordalen Mire near Abisko, Sweden - Palsa_T0_2 | ecosystem: Environmental > Terrestrial > Soil > Palsa > Peat permafrost | place: Sweden: Abisko... | reverse complement strand
CGGTGTGGCGGTGGCGATCATGCCGGCTTCGGTGGCGTTGTAGTTGTTGTAGATGACGTCGCCGAATTGGTCCATGAACTTGGTGACGACATCGGGGCGCATCCGGGATCCTGACGCGGCGGCGACGCGCAGCGAGCGGCCGCTGTAGCGGGTGCGGACCTCGTCCGGTAGGTCGACGATGCGGTCGAACATCACGGGGACGACGCACAGCCCGGTGGCCTGGTGTTCGTCGACGAGGGCGAGGGTGGCTTCGGGGTCGAACTTTCGCCGGGTGACGATCGTGCATGCCATCAGGGCAGAGATCAGCATTTGCGAGAAGCCCCAGGCGTGAAACATCGGTGCGACGATGACGGTGACTTCCTCGGCGCGCCAAGGGGTCCGGTCCAGGATGCCCTTGATCGTCTCGGGCCCTCCGCCGGAGTGCTTGGCGCCCTTGGGCGACCCGGTAGTGCCCGACGTCAGCAAGATCATCTTCGCCGTCGTCGCGGGCGGCGACGGACGTTGGCCGGCATGCCCGTCGATCAGCGCCGCGACACTGGTGACTTCAGGCGCGGGATCGTCTGACCACGCCACGATCCTGGTGGCCTCAGGACGGTCGTGCAGCGCCTGCGAGATAGTCGGGGTGAATTCCTCGTCGTAGATGACGGCATCGACGCCCTCGCGTGTGACGACTTCGGCCAGCGCCGGGCCGGCGAAGGACGTATTCAGCAGCAGCACGTCGGCGCCGATGCGGTTGGCGGCGATCAGCGATTCGACGAAGCCGCGGTGGTTGCGAGCCATGATCCCGATCACTGCGGGTGGTCCGCCGGGCAGGCCCTGCAGCGCCGCAGCCAGCGCGTCGCTGCGCTGGTCGAGTTCCCGCCAGGTCAGCGTGCCCAGTTCGTCGATCAGCCCGGCGCGGTTCGGACACCGTTGCGCCGCAATCGCGAAACCCGTGGCGACCGTCATCCCCTCACGACGTGCCGCCGCGCCCATACGGACGTATCGGTCGGGTCGCAGCGGAGCGATCAGCCTCGCTCGAGACAGCGTGCCGATGATGCCTGTGATCTGATTCAGACGCTCCAGCATCGTCAGCCGATCACCGGAAATCGACGTTGCGCCGCCAGATCGTCCAGTGCCTGCTGTTTGATCACCGGCCGAATCAGGCCCATCAGCCGTTTGGTGAGTTCCGGATCCCACTTGGCGGTGGCCGCGGGCTCAGGGTCAGATGCGTCCACGTCGCCCCTCTAGTAGAAGTCCGTTAAACGTTTCGATGTTATCGAGCCTGAAGGCGCGGGTACCCGAATACTTTGATTCCGATGCAGGGTCTGGAGGAGTGGGAGTCAACGTCACCGTCTGGAGCTACGTCGACCAACTCAACATCTCGGTGCTCGCGTTCGCGCTCATCCGCCAAGCGGCTGGGCTGCCGGCTGAAGTCACATGGACCTCAGTGCAGTCGGCCTTCGACGAACACGCTTTCCGGGACGGCGGCATCGAGACCGGGTGGGACGGCTCGGTTGCTGGCGGCCATCAGAGCCTCCGCGTTCGTCGCGGCGGTGACGGTCCAGTCGTGGGCTCGGAGCCAGTCGACGACCTCGGTGCGTTCTCCCTCGTAGAGCAGGTTGCCGGATTCGGTGATGTCTTTGCCGCCCAGCTTGATCGCGGCGGCCCGATACACTTCCGTCTGTTCCTCGCGCCACGCGAAACTTTCTGCGCTGAAGAACTCGTTGGTGAACGCTTCGACCGCGACACGGCTGCCAGGAGCGCTGAGCGAGTGGATCCGGTCGAACAACAGGTCTTGGGCGTCGGCTGTCAGATACGGCAACAGGCCCTCCGCCACCCACGCCGTTGGAGCTGATGGATCAAACCCGGCCTCCATCAAGGCTTTCGGCCAGTCCAGACGCAGATCGATGCCGACGCTGACGTGGGACGCGATCGGGTTGACCGCGTGAGATTCCAGTGTGCCGGTCTTGAATTCCAGCACCTTGGGCTGGTCGATCTCGTAGACCACGCATCCGGCAGGCCAGGCGAGCCGCCACGCGCGTGAGTCCAGACCGGCCGCCAAGATTACGACCTGCCGGATGCCGTCACCGGCCGCCGCCAGAAAGTAATCGTCGAAGAACTTCGTCCGGCACGCCGTGTAGCCCAGCATCGCCTGCATCCGGTCCTCGAATTGTGGATCGACATCGACCAATTGGGCCGGCAGTTCATCGTCCAGATAAACCCGCCAGATGCCGTCGCCGGCCGCCTCGAGGAACAGTCGTGCGTAGGGATCGCTGATCAGCGGATCGGCGCTCTGGGTCTCTTTCGCCCGCCCGCCGGCAACCCCGAGTGCGGTCGCGCCGACGCTCTCGTTGATGTCCCACGTGTCATCGTCAGTTCTGGCCATCGGGATCCCTCCGCTGCTCTCGGTACAGCGAGCCTACACGAAAGGTTAGTCAAGCTTATTAAATGATGACCCGGTCGCTACGCGAAATGGGTGAGGGGTCGAGCCAATCGAGTGCCGTCGACGAAAATGTCGAGCTTCTCGTTGTAGAACGCGATCATTCCGGCGATAGGAGCAACCTCGCGCAGCGGGTAATCGTAGGTCCACGCAAGATCCGGATGCACCGCGTCGCCGATCCTGACCGCCCAGTACTGCGACGTGACTCCCTTGTAGGGGCATACGGTTTCGGTGCTGGTTGTCTCCAAGTGTGCGAACACCACGTCGGTGCGGTCAATGTAGTAACGGGTCGGCAGACCTGTCTCGAAAAGCAAGACCGGGCTGTGTGTCTCGGCCAGCACCACCCCGTCGAGTTCGACCCTGATGTGGCGGTGAGAACGCAGCGCGTCGACACGGACGTATGGGTTGCGGGGGTGGCCGATGATCGGCTCGTCTTCCTCGAACCAGTCGAGTGCGTCCCATTCGAAACGGACGCTGCCCGCGACCACGCCCGAGTCGTACAGCCGCGCAGCCGAATTCTGTGTCCGTCCGGGCGACGTCAACGAGAACAAGCGCGAGGAGCCGAACTGCAGTTCCTGGACGTGGTTCTCGTCAGTCAAATATTCCATGTGGACGTCGCCGACGGGCACGTAATACTGTGGGTAGTAGGCGATCTCCCACACGTAATGAGCGTGGGTCGTATCGAATACGAGCGTCCCGTCGACATAGCCCCGTACTCGGCGTGGGACGGGCTCGATGAGGCCGCGTTGCCCCACCATCTGCGGATAGTCCCGATCAGGAGTCCGTGTCTCAGGGATCGTCCGGGCCTGTTTAGGGGGTTTGGCGGACACGCTCATGTGTGATTCTCCTGTTCATGTGACGAACTGCTGCCCGCCGTCGATGTCATACGTCGCGCCGGTCAGTGCGGTGTTGCTCATAATGTGGACGGCGAGCGCGGCGACGTCGGCGGGCCCCACAACACGGCCGATCGGTAGCGTCGCCCGCAGCTCATTGCGGCGCTCCTCAAGCCGATCCCCGAGCAGTGATGCCGACAACGGTGTGTCGACGAACCCGGCGGCGATGAGATTGACCCGAATCGGCGCGAGCTCAAGGGCCAGGGCTGCCGTAAACGGCGGCAGGGCAGCGGTTGCCGCCGAGACGATCCCGAGGCCATGACGGATACGCCGCCCGCCGGTGCCGCCAATGAGGAGCAGCGTGCCGCCAGGCCTCATCTTGCCCGCAGCGTTACGCGCGACCTCGAGCGCCAGCACCAGGTGTTCGCTGACCGCGTCGCGCACTTCGGCTGAGTCCATGTCCAGCAGAGGTCCGTAACGCGGGCCGCCGGCAGTGACCATCACATGGTCGATCGGTGCGGGTAACTCCGAAAAGAAGCTCTGTAGGGCAGCCGTGTCGTTGGCGTCGAACGCAGCGGTGCGCTGCGCGCCGACGTCCCGGGCCGCCTGCGTGAGTCGGTCGAGATCGCGGCCGGTGATGATGACGTCGGCTCCCTCGACCCGGGCGCGCCTAGCTGTTTCCAGCCCGATGCCTGCGCTGCCACCGATCACCACGACGGTCTGGCCCGACAGCTCCGGTTCGCGCTGAGCCGCAACGGAAGTGGTTCGGCTGGTCATGCTTCCTCCGCTGGGGTGAGCTGAAAGCCTGTGTCCATGACGTGCCCCCAGCTTCTTTGATGATGGTCGCATTCCGCAGCGGATTCGTCGACTGACGATCTAGGAAGGTTGATTACTGCGGGGCGCGCAGGGCGCCGTCGAACACTGCGTGAAAATCCGCCGAGGTCACTGACGCATTGCTTAGTGCGAATTCGTTGATCAGCACCGACGCGAAATGGGCCAGCGCGTCTGGGTCCCCGGCCCTGATCTCGCCATCGTGCTGCCCTTCTCGGACCAGGTCGGCCATCACCGTCATCGCCTGCGCGTAGCGCCCGTAGACGTCGTCGGCGAAGGTCGCGAGCACCGGACCGATGATGGCCGAACCTCCCTGCATCTGCCGAAGCACCGATTTGAAATGGGGTCGCGCCCCGAAGAACCCCGCGGCGGCGTCAACAATGCGGTGCAGCCGTTCCAGTGCGTTGCCCTCAACGCGCGCCGCCTCCCGCAGTTCGGCGAGGTATTCGTCGGCACGACGGCTGAGCGTCTGGGCGACCAAGTGCTGCTTGCTGTCGAAAAACTTGTACATCGCGGCCGTCGAATAGCCCGACAAATCCGCGATGCGACGCAGCGACCCATCGCGCAGCCCGTCCTCGCTGAACACCCGTTCTGCTGCGTCGAGGATGTTCGTCACGCTCTCCGCTCGACGGGCGGCCCGTCGCTGGCTACGCAGCACTGCGCGAGCGGTATCCGTCACGGGACCACTCTAACCAACTCGACGCTTGATTTGTGGACGCCCGTCCACCAAAGTGGATCACAATCCACCATGGTTTCTAGGCAGGGGAGAGCCAGGTGAGTTCAGGTGAGGATCTCGTCCGTCGATCCGTCGCTGCTTTGAACGCAGGTGACGTTGATGGCTACTTGGCCGGCTTCGCGCGAGACAGTGTGCGTTGGGCGAGTGGCCTGGACACGCCGTTGCCACTGTCGGATATCGAGGCCAACCTGCGGCAAATGGCCACGGCATTCGACCAACTGCACCTACAGGAGGATCTGTTGTTCGGCGGCAGTGGGCATGTGTTTGCCCGCTGGACATTGCGGGGCATCCATACCGGCCACTACGGGGGAATCGCACCGACCCATCGGCACATCGCCGTGCAGACAGCCGAGCTGTACGCGGTCAGCGGGTCGGTGGTCACCGAGTCGTGGGTTTACGGCGATCTGACAAGCCTCTTCGACCAGCTCGAGGGTCGGCAATGACTGAGCTGAAAGCCTCAATGCTGCTGGCGCCGTCGGTCCTCGGCGACCCGTACGACTTTTACCGGAGGCTGCGAGAGGACGCGCCGGTCTGGGCGGTGCCGGGCACCAATGTTGTGGTGATCAGCAGCTTCGCGCTGCTGTCGGAGGCGGTTGCGCGGACCGAAGACTTCTCCTCGACGATGCAGTGCCTCATCTATCGCGATGAGAACGGACTACCTGCCCGCCTCGACTTCGGCGGAGCGGCGCTGCCGACGCTGGCGACCGCCGACCCGCCCGTGCACACCACTCAACGGCGTGCGGTCTTTCCCGAGTTGGTCGCCCGTCGCATGCGCGCACTGGACAGCGATATCGCCGCGCTGGCTCAAACAACCGTCAAAGAGGCGTTGCAGGACAACATGTTTGAGTTCATGGCGACGATCGGCAACGTCGTCCCGATCACGGTGATGGCCCGACTGATCGGATTCCGCGACATTAATCCGGCGCAGCTCCTCGAGGCTGCGTTCGACTCCACGACCATGGTCGGCGGAACGGTGCCGCTGGATCAGCTCAACGAGTTCGTCACCCGCATCGGAAATATCCAGGCGTGGATTGCCGAGCAGGTCGTCGGTGTCCGCGACGGCGACGACGAAGGCATCCTGCTGGCGGTACGGCGGGCGCTGGATGCGGGCACGCTGGAGATGGGCGAGGTCACCGTCATCCTGCACACCTTGCTGAGCGCGGGCGGCGAGTCAACGACCAGCCTGATCGGCAACGCCGTCCGGATGCTCGCCGAGGATCCGGTTATGCAGCAACGGCTACGTGCGCACCCGGAGCTTGTCGATGTGTTCGTCGAGGAGGCACTACGGCTGGAATCGCCGTTTCGGCAGATGATGCGCAGCGTTCCACGTGACACCACACTCGGCGGGGTCGACGTCGCGGGTGGGTCCACTGCGTTGTTGTTCTTCGCCGCAGGCAACCGGGATCCGGCGCAGTACGAAAATCCCGACGTGGTCGACCTCGAACGCAGTTCGCCGCGCCACCACCTGGCTTTCGGGCATGGTATTCACTATTGCGTCGGGGCCGCACTGGCCCGGATCGAAGCCCGTGCCGTGCTCAAAGCCGTTCTGGCACAGACCCAAAGCTTTGCACTCGACCCAGCCGGCGCTCCACGCTGGGTTGACAGCTTGCTGGTGCGGCGACATGAACACCTGCCCATTACCGCGACAGCGCATTGAGACCCGTCGGTGGCTCAGACGTGGGCCAGCGCGGGCGGTTTGACGGCCTCCGGGTCGGGGTTGGCCAGCGGCAGGCCCATGAAGCGACGGGCGTTGTCGCTCGCGGTGATCGACGCCGCGCATCGCTCGTCCGAAAGCGGCGGTCGGGAACAGGTGCGGGCTTGATGCGGCCTGCCGGACCGCACGGGCGTTGCTGATTTCTCAATCAGCCAGTGATGTCCGCCGTGATCGTCGGCGCCATCGTCGCGCGGACGGAAAGGCCAGCACGCCGAGTGCGAGTACGGCCAGTGCCAGTGCCCACGGCCATGCCCCATGCTGGTGCACCCAACCGGCAAGCGCGCTTTGCAGACGCCCGGCCGCCGCGATCACCGGATCCGTCGGGCTGCCCTTCAAGACGAACAGACGGACTTCATAGAGACCGTAATAACCCACGTAGAGACCGACAGCGATCAGCAGCGCGCCGCTAATCCGATTGATGTAAGGCAAGATTCGACGCAGCTGGTCAATCAGCGCGGAGCTGGCGAATACGACGGCGATCGCCAAAACGCCGACGAGTAAGCCGAAGCCAGCGGCATAGGCGAGATAGATCATCAGGCCGTCCAGAACGGGTCCGCCGCGAAAGGCGGCTCCGGTGACTCCCAGGAACGGGCCGATCGTGCAGGACAGCGACGCGACGGCATATCCCACCCCGTAGCCGAACATCGATCCGAGCCTGGCGGTGGGGGCGCGGCCGCGGCCGGCGGCGACTGCGCGCGGCGTCAACACCGTCAGGTCGCGGCCGAGCAACAGCCAAATCCCCAGTGCAACAAGTGAAATACCGATCACGATCGTCACGTACGGGAGATAACGCTCGACCGTCGCCGCGATCGTCACGGTGAGCAGTCCGAACGCGCCGAAGACGGCAAGGAAGCCGAGAGTCATCGCCACGGTGGCTGCCAGTGCACGTCCCACCGCGGTGAGCACTCCAGCCCGATCCGTCCGTACTACCAGTGTCAGATAGCCGGGCAGCAGCGCAAACCCGCACGGATTGAGCGCGGCCACCAATCCGGAGCCGAAGGCCAAACCCAGCAGGCCTTGGTTCATCACGCCGTCCGGCCTAACTAGTCAGCGCGGCTACCCGATCGGACAACTCCTGCTGCGACATCGCTGAGGTGGGGTTGTTCACGAACGTCGACGAGCCGTCCGGCCGCTCGAACACGTAAGCCGGCTGCCACGGCACGTTGAACCGCTGCCAGATCGACCCGTCGGCATCGTTGAGATTGGTGAAGTGCAGGTTGTACTTGGACACGAAGTCCTGCTCGGACGCGACATCGGAGCGGGCCGCCACACCGACGAAGGTCACCTTGGGATTGGCCGCCGCGACTTGGCTCAGCGACGGCGCCTCCTGGTTGCAGAACGGACACTGCGGCCTCCAAAACCACAGGACCGCGGATTTGCCTTGCAGGCTCGCGCCGTTGAATGGCGCGCCTGCCAACGTCGTACCGGTGAACTGCAGTCGCTCGTCGGCCGCCGCCGCCCTCGGTGAGTCGCCCAGCCCGAAGGCCAAGGCCATAGTGGCGAGTCCCACGGCCACGCCCGTTGCCCAGCGTGCAATGCGGATTTTCACGACTATGCCTCCCGTTGTACTGACCCCCCGGTCAAGGCTACAGAACAAGGAGTGGGGTCGACGATCAGGCGGGTGATGGCCCAACGGGGTATGGGTCAGCTTGACTCCAGACGGATTCGACGGCCAACCGCGGAACACCCCGAGGCCGTTATCAAATTTGTCGGTGGATCGCGTACTATCTGAGGAAGTCGAAATTCTAAGTGTTCGTGTTCTACACACGCTCGCGCAGAAACTTGGTGCGGGCGTCTCTTTCTCCTTGCAGGGCAAGCCAGAAGCAGCCGTCTGATCATTCGGCCAACGGTCCGCATGTTGCGGACCGGAACCCCTGACAAAGGAGAAACAAATGACACAAGGCACTGTGAAGTGGTTCAACGCCGAAAAAGGCTTCGGCTTCATCGCGCAAACGGAGGGTCCGGACGTCTTCGTCCACTACTCCGAGATCGACGGCGGCGGCTTCCGCAGCCTCGAGGAGAACCAGCAGGTGGAATTCGAGGTCACCCAGGGTGCCAAGGGTCCGCAGGCCAGTAAAGTTCGGGCCATCTGACCGACCCACAAGACAAGGGAAGCCGTGCCCGCTCTGTATTGAGCGGGTGCGGCTTCGCTCGTTTGGCTCCGAAGAGTCTTAAGATCCCGGCCACAGCTTCAATGCTGCGCATCTAGACGGCACGCCTCGGTCAGGCGGGAGGCTTCCGCGCAGGACCTGCAACCCTCAGAAGTAGTGGCGGCGACCGCCGACAGCGCGTCCCGTCGATCCCGCGATCGCCAGAATCCCGCCGATCACGAGCAGGATGACGCCGATTACCAGGAGAGCATGGGCGAAAGCGAAGGTCGGGATGAGGCTGGGCAGTAGAAGTCCGAGGACGATCAGGACGATGCCGAGAACGATCATTGTGGGGCCTTTCTGATCTGGCGCCGACGGCGCTTGGAGATCGGGTCGGTCGGGCGGTTGCTCGACGTGTACCGAGTTGACCACCCCCTAGGGGGGTGGCAATACACCCCTAAGGAGGTAATCTCCTGAAGCATGCCCACGCCCACTAGCGGTCCGATAACGGTGGCGCTCGTCGATGATTACGACGTCGTCGTGATGGGCGTCGCGAAAATGCTCGACCGATATCGCGACCGGGTGGTGATCGCCGAACTCGACTCGACGATGCCCGTCTCAGACGACGTCGACATCGTGCTGTATGACTCTTTTGCGCAACCCGAATCCGACCACGACGAGATCGCCGTGCTGGTTGCGAATCCGCGCGCACACCGAGTTGTGGTCTATACCTGGAACTTTCATGCTGATCTCATCGCCAGCGCGCAGCAGCATGGAGCGCACGGCTATCTGTCGAAGACGTTGCCGGCACGGGAGTTAGTCGCGGCTTTGGAGGCGGTACATGCCGGCGAGACGGTTGTCAGCGATGCCCCGCCGCGGGCCCGTAGCGCGGTCGGGCTCGACTGGCCCGGTCGTGGCGAAGGGCTCAGCGATCGCGAATCGGAGATCCTGGCCCTCATCACCCAGGGCAAAAGCAACGCCGACGTCGCCAGGCTGACGTACCTCAGCCCGAACACGGTGAAGTCGTACATCCGCACGATCTACCGAAAGATAGCCGTCGGCAGTCGGACTCAGGCGGTCTTATGGGGTGTGGAGCATGGGTTCACTCCTGACCATCACCGCATCGATCACTGGCGCGGCGGCCCGTAAACGCTGAGGGCGCGTCGTTCAGCTTAGGTGCTCTGCCGGTACTGGTCAGCGGAAAGGCGGACAAGTTCACATGAAGATTCGTCTAGAGCAATCGAAGTGCGTCGGCCACGCCCAGTGCTTTGCCGTCGACCCGGACTACTCGATATTCGAAGACCACGGCGTGCGTCCGGAGGACGAGCCGCTCATTCGGGACGGTGTCGCGGCATGCCCGGGACTCGCTTTTGGCCCTCGACGAGGGTTGACGCATCGAGAACGCTGACTTCAGGGGCGGGCGCCAACTAATTCAATGTGGTGACGAGTTGATGGTGTAGCTGCTGGGAGCTTGGCGTGAACTCCGACTCGCGATTGTTTCTACGCGACGCGCAGCTTGGCGCCCCGCAGCGCAGTCGGTAGGCGTCGCCAAATTGAGTAGTGCACTACTCGGGCGGATCGCCGTCGATTCGCGGATGATTTCAACGATCAACACCGACGGTCAACATCGAGTGATCGTGAACGTTCGAGAGAGGATGGCAGTGAGGTGAGTGATCCAATTTCGGTGCTCATTGCCGAGGACAGCCTGCTGGTGCGAGACAGCGTTTGCCGGGCATTGTCGACGGACCCCGATGTGACTGTTGTTGGCGCCGCCGAAGACTATGACACCACGATCGAACTTGTCGAAAAACATCAACCGACAGTGCTGGTCACCGATGTGCGGATGCCGCCGACGTCGACCGATGAAGGCATTCGGTTGGCCCGGTGGATGCGGACTGCGCATCCGGACACTGGGGTAATCGTGTTGTCGCAGTATGCGGATCCGAGCTACGCGGCTGGGTTGCTGGACGGCGGTACGGCGGCCCGCGGGTACCTGTTGAAGGAACGTGTTTCGCATTTCGACCAGCTCAGCGAGGCGGTGCACCAGGTCGCGGCCGGTGGCACGGTGCTGGACCCGCTGGTGGTGGAGGCGCTGCTCGCTCAGCCGCGCTCCGCGGCAACGCTCGGCCGATTGACTCCCAGGGAAGCCGAAGTGCTCGCCGAGTTGGCAACCGGGCTCAGCAATCGCACCGTGGCAAATCGGCTTGTGCTCTCTCAGCGGGCCGTCGAAAAGCACATTAATTCAATCTTCGCCAAGCTGGGCTTGACCATCGACGATTCGGTCGATCGGCGGGTCAAGGCTGTGCTGATGTTCCTCGACGACCACGCTACGGCTTGAAACCGAGATATGTGCAGCATGGAAAGTGTGGTGCTGACACCATCGTTTGCGGCCAATCGGCCTGGCACGATGCCACCGTGGCGGACGCGCGGGTGCGGGTATGGGTGGTCGACGATCAAGCCAGTTTCCGGCTGGCTACCGCCGAAACCGTGGCTGCCGCAGATGATTTCGTCATGGCGGACGAGTACCAGACTGGTGAAGCCGCGATCAGATTCATTCCGGACGACACCGCTGGGATCGTGTTGATGGACATCCACATGCCGGGAATAGGCGGTATCGAAGCTACGCGGCGGATCCGGGCCGCACGCCCAGATTTGATGGTCCTGCTGATGTCAACCTACGAGGTCGAGGACCTTCCCTCGGGGGCCGCTGATTGCGGCGCGGCGGCCTACCTGTGCAAAGAACACCTGAGTCCAGATCTGCTGACCCGGTTATGGCGAACAGCTCACTGAGGCCCACGGCGGCGGCCGGATCGGTACCCGCCTGGCGGGTCCCGCAGGTGCTCATGACCGCGGCCGTCCGGTCTTCGTCTTTGCTCGGTCACGACCTCATTCACCGGTTGATGGCGGAGCGCTTTCAGCTTTTCCTTCTTGGTCACCTGGCTATGTACTTAGGCGCAGGCGTGCTGCTGTCGCTATGGCAGTACGCGTTTTTTTTGCGGTCCCCCTGGTTACTGGCCATCGGCGCGATCTGCACCGGGCAGTGCGTCGTGTTGGCGGTCGCGCTGCGCCTGGCGCGATGCGGCAGATATCAGCACGCGATCACCCTGGATTGCATTGGTAACTGGGTCGCCGTTTTCCTCATTACCTTCGTCTCGCCGAGCCTGCTGCCGGCCATGGTGCTCGCGGCCCTGGTACCCGTCGTGTTCGCCCAGCCCTACATCCGCTGGCGGCGGGGGCTGGTTTTCGCCGTGATCACCGCCGGCTGCGTGCTGGCTTTGGCTGCGCTGGCACGCTTTCAGCACGTTGTGCATTGGGTCGGGCAAGCGCCGCCGCACTGGATCGAGACGGCATTCATCGTTGTCGCACTGCCGATGAATGCCTTCCACATCCTGGTGATCGCTTGGAACAACGCCGCGGCACTGGCGGTGTCGGAGAGTATGCTTGCCGAGCGCGCGGCCGAAGTCGAGGCGTCACGTAGGCGGCTGGTCACCGCTGCTGACGAGGAACGGCGCCGCCTCGAACGCGACCTGCATGACGGCGCCCAACAACATCTCGTCGCATTGGCGGTGCTCATCCAACTCGCCCGCACTGCCGCCGACTACGACCGACATCAGCCGTTGCTCGCCGAAGCGTCAGGGCTGCTGGAAACCGCGATCGCCGAGATCCGCAGACTCGCTCAGGGGATTTACCCCCCGCTGCTCGTCAGCGGTGGTCTGGCTCAAGCCTTGCCGGCGCTCGCCGCGAAGGCGCCAGGCGCTGTGCAACTGAACCTGCGGGGCCTCGGCCGCTACTCGGCGTCGATCGAGACCGCCCTGTATTTCTGCTGCAGCGAAGCGTTGCAGAACGCCGCGAAACACGGCGGCCCCGGCACCACGGTCACGATCACCGCTCATGTCGACGACCGGATGCTCAGCCTCACGATCAGCGACAACGGTCGCGGATTCGAGCCTGCAACCATCGGGACCGGGCTGATGAATATGACCGACCGATTGTCGGCCGTCGGCGGCAAACTCTTTATCGACACCGCACCTGGACACGGCACCCGCATCACCGCCAGCCTCAAGAACCCATCGCGAACCGCCGCAGCCCGGTAGCGGGCGAAGTATCGGGCGCCTTTTTATATGGCGTGCCTAGCTTGGGTCATTTGCGGGTACACACCTATCGCTCAGCGCGCCATCCGCCCGTAGGCGCAGCTGTGGACGAGGAGGTAGACACATGACCGAGCGTTACACCACCACCGACAGCGGCGCCCCGGCGCCCAGCGACGAACAATCCTTGACGATCGGGCCTGATGGTCCGATCCTGCTGCAGGATCATTACCTGATTGAGCAGATGGCCCAGTTCAACCGCGAGCGCATTCCGGAACGCCAGCCGCACGCCAAGGGCGGTGGGGCTTTCGGGCACTTCGAGGTGACCAACGATGTCAGCAAGTACACCAGGGCTGCGGTGTTTCAGCCGGGTACCAAGACCGACACGCTGATCAGGTTCTCTACCGTCGCCGGCGAGCGGGGGAGCCCAGACACGTGGCGTGACCCGCGCGGATTTTCGCTGAAGTTCTACACGTCGGACGGCAACTTCGACATGGTCGGCAACAACACGCCGGTCTTTTTCATCCGGGATCCGCTGAAGTTCCAGCACTTCATCCGTTCTCAAAAACGCATGCAGGCAACCAACCTGCGGGACAACAACATGCAGTGGGACTTCTGGAGCCTGTCGCCGGAGTCGGCTCATCAGGTGACCTGGTTGATGGGGGACCGCGGTATCCCCAAAAGCTGGCGTCACATGAACGGCTACAGCAGTCATACCTACAGCTGGATCAACGCCGCCGATGAGATCGTCTGGGTGAAGTACCACTTCATCAGCGATCAAGGCATCGATTACTTAACTCAAGAAGAGGGCGATCAGCTGGCCGGCGAGGACGGTGACTACCACCAACGCGATCTCTACGAGGCGATCGAGGGCGGTGACTTCCCGAGCTGGACGCTCAAGATGCAGATAATGCCGTTCGAGGCGGCCAAGACCTACCGGTTCAACCCCTTCGACCTGACGAAGGTGTGGCCGCACAGCGACTACCCGCTGATCGATGTTGGCAAGCTGACGCTCGATCGCAACGTCACCGACTACCACACCGAGATCGAACAGGCCGCGTTCGAGCCCAACAACACCGTGCCCGGTACCGGACTGAGCCCGGACAAGATGCTGCTTGCCCGCGGCTTCTCCTACTCCGACGCGCACCGGGCGCGGCTGGGTACCAATTACAGGCAGATACCGGTCAATTCGCCGCATGTGGAGGTCAACAGCTACTCCAAAGACGGCGCGATGCGGATCAAGAACGCTTCCGATCCGGTGTACGCGCCGAACTCCTACGGCGGCCCGCACGCCGACCCGGCCCGGGCCGCCGAGGTGCGCTGGCAAGCCGACGGCGACATGATCCGCGCCGCGTACACTTTGCGGCCCGAGGACGACGACTGGGGTCAGGCCGGAACTCTGGTGCGCGAGGTGCTCGATGACGACGCGCGGGATCGGCTGGTGCACAACATTGTTGGGCATATCTCCAAGGGCGTCAAGGAGCCTGTCCTGTCGCGGGTGTTCGAGTACTGGCGCAATGTGGACCCGGATCTCGGTAAGAAGGTCGAGGAGGAGTTCCGGTCAGGCTCAGCGAGCTAAGGCACAGCTGCTCAGCCGGCGTTGGCTTCCGCGATGCCGGTCATGGTTGCCAGGATGGTCGCTACGTGCTTCGAACCGCCGCCTGAGACGGCGTAGGCATCGCCCCGGCAAACGGTGAGATTTCGACCGGGACGGACGACTTCACCTCGCGCACGTAGGAAGTCGCCGACCGCGGGAGCGAGCAAGTTGACCTTGAGTTCCACCGTCAACACGCGCATCCCCGGCGCCATGAGCGTAAAAGCTGCGTAGCCGCGGGCGCTATCGAGGATGGAGATAGCAACCCCGGCATGGAAGAAGTCGTCCTGCTGGGTGAGCCCCGGTGAGAACGGCACTTCGATCTCGATTGCGCCCGGCTCGATGCTCGTAAGCTCGGCAGCGAAGGTAGCCAACAAGCCCTGCCGGGCGAAGCTGTCCCGAACCCGCTGCTGGTAATCGGGAGTACCTTGGGCTCCGCCGTTCATTGGTTGTGCGAATCTTGCCGACCCGCGCAGTCAGATTGCGGATAGGCGTGGATCATCGCGGTGGTGAGTTTCGGCACGGCATGAATCAAGTCGCCCTCGGCATCGTGGGCGATGCGGTGAGCCGCAGCCAAACTCAACTCGGGGTCGATGTCGAGTTCGGCGTCGGCGTGCAGGCGATGTCCGATCCAGCGCATCCGCACGCTGTGCACCGACCGCACACCTGGCCGGGCCGCCAGCGTGGTTTCGGCGGCGTTGATGAATTCAGGGTCGACTCCATCGATGAGGCGGCGGAACACGTCACGCACGGCGGTACGCAAAACGGCCAGGATGGCGATAGTGATCACCAGCCCGATGATCGGGTCTGCCAACGGGAAACCTAGCGCAACGCCGCCCGCGCCGATGAGCACCGCCAGTGAGGTGAAGCCGTCGGTGCGGGCGTGCAGTCCGTCGGCGACAAGAGCGGCGGAGCCGATGCGTCGTCCAACTCTTATGCGATACAAGGCAACCCACTCATTGCCGATGAATCCGAGAAAACCGGCCAACGCAACCCAGCCGACATGCCCGATGTGCTGAGGGTGGATCAGTCGCATGACGGCTTCATATCCGGCGATGACGGCCGACAGAGTGATCATCGCGACGACGAAGAGTCCGGCGAGGTCTTCGACGCGACCGAATCCGTAGGTGTAACGGCGGGTCGCGGCTTTGGTGCTCAGCGCGAACGCGATCCACAGTGGTACTGCTGTCAGGGCGTCGGAGAAATTGTGAATGGTGTCGGCGGCCAGCGCGATCGATCCGGACACGATCACGATGACGACCTGGGCGATCGCGGTCAGGCCGAGCACCGCGAGACTGATCTTGACTGCGCGAATACCCGCCGCACTGGATTCCAGCGCATCGTCCACGCTGTCGGCGGCGTCATGGGAATGCGGGGCCAAGATCTCCTTGATCGCACCCCGCAGTCCGGTCGGATGGTCGTGACCATGGTCGCCGTGCGAGTGGCCTTCACTCATCGCTCGCTGGCCTTTCTCGAATGACGCGCGGTGTTGATGCGGCGGACGGCGGGCTCGGTGTGATGGTGGGCAGGCACTCCCGGGCCGGCATGTTCGGCGTTGAACACCGCATCGACAACGAGTTGGCGGACGTGCTCGTTTTCCAAGCTGTAAAAGATGGTGGTGCCCTCCCGTCGAGTGCGTACTAACCGGGCCATCCGAAGCTTGGCGAGATGCTGCGATACCGAGGGCCCGGGCTTACCGACCATCTCCGCAAGCTCGTTGACCGACGACTCACCCTCGGTCAAAGCCCACAGCACTTGAACGCGGGTGGCGTCGGCCAACATTCGGAATACCTCGACGATCAAGTTGACCTGGTCGTCAGGAATCCGTTGAATACCTGCGTTCATACGCAGATAGTAGCTTACGCAATCAACGCCGCCGTGCCGATGGGAGGTCGGGGCTTCCCGGCGCGCTAGCCGCGCCCTAGGTTGTCTACAGCAGAACTCAGCGATGCGGCTGGAAGAGGAGAAATCGATGACAGGACGGCTGGCGGGCAAGGTTGCCGTGGTGAGCGGCGGCGCCCGCGGGATGGGTGCCTCGCACGTTAAGGCCCTGGTGGACGAGGGGGCCACAGTGGTCTTCGGCGACATTCTTGATGCCGAAGGCGAAGTGGTCGCCAAAGAGGTTGGCGATGCTGCGCGTTACATCCACCTCGACGTCACCCAACCCGACGACTGGGAGCGGGTGATCGCGACCGCGGTCGACGTGTTCGGCCGCGTCGACATCCTGGTCAACAATGCCGGAATCATCAACGTCGGCCTCATCGAGGACTACGAGCTCTCGGAGTGGCACCGCATCCTCGACATCAACCTGACCGGGGTCTTCCTCGGCATCCGAGCCGTCGTCAAGCCGATGAAGGCAGCCGGTCGCGGGTCGATCATCAACATCTCGTCCATCGAGGGCATGGCCGGCACGATCGCCTGCCACGGTTACACCGCCTCCAAGTTCGCCGTGCGTGGGCTGACGAAATCCACGGCTCTGGAGCTGGGGCCCAGCGGAATTCGGGTCAACTCGATTCACCCGGGGTTGATCAAGACACCGATGACCGAGTGGGTGCCCGACGACATCTTCCAGACCGCGTTGGGTCGCGCGGCAGAGCCTAAGGAAGTCTCCAACCTCGTCGTTTACCTGGCCAGCGACGAATCCAGCTATTCGACGGGTTCGGAGTTCGTCGTCGACGGCGGTTGCACCGCAGGGCTGGGACACAAGGACTTCTCCGCGGTGGAAACCGAACAGCAGCCCGAGTGGGTCACGTAGTCGAAATGCGTCTGGCGTGGCCGCTTCAAGCAGGAAGCGCCGCGAAACATGGAATTGACCGCCCAAACGTCGCCGCCTTCAGAGTTTGACAGCTGTGTAACATTCCCGCCATCGACGGTCCCTAGTGTCGTTCGGGCAACAACCGACAAATCCGATGCAATGTCATCGCAGCGATAGGGACTAAATTGAGCGGAAATTCAACACGCCTCCAGGCGATCTACAACGTAGAGGCGTACGTCCCACCAACCGTCAGTTTCGTACCTGATGAAGAGGTAGGCGCGGTCTTCGGCTCCAACGTCTTCACCAGGGCCGAGATGCAGGCCAGGTTGCCCAAGGCAGTGTTCAAGTCCCTCCTCGCGACCATCGAAAAGGGCATCAAGCTCGATGTCGATGTTGCGGACGCGGTCGCGTTAGCCATGAAGGACTGGGCTATCGAGAAGGGCGCCACCCACTACGCCCACGTGTTCTACCCGATGACCGGCCTGACCGCCGAAAAGCACGACAGCTTCCTGGACCCGGTCGGCGACGGCACCACGTTCGCATCGTTCGCCGGCAAGACCCTGATCCAGGGCGAACCCGACGCCTCCAGCTTCCCGTCGGGAGGCCTGCGCAGCACCTTCGAGGCACGCGGTTACACCGGCTGGGACGCCACCAGCCCGGCCTACATCCTGGAGAACCCGAACGGCAACACTCTGTGCATCCCGACGGTCTTCGTCTCGATGACCGGTGAGGCCTTGGACTACAAGACGCCGCTACTGCGGAGCCAGCAGGCCATGGGCGTGCACGCCGAGCGCGTCCTGAAGCTGTTCGGTCACAAGGATCTCAATCACGTCGTGTCATTCTGCGGTCCGGAGCAGGAGTACTTCCTGGTCGATCGGCACTTCTTCCTGGCGCGACCGGACCTGATCAACACCGGTCGCACCCTGTTCGGCGCCAAGCCGCCCAAAGGCCAGGAGTTCGACGACCACTACTTCGGCGCTATCCCCGAGCGCGTCCTCGGGTTCATGATGGACACCGAGCGCGAGCTGTTCAAACTCGGCATTCCCGCCAAGACCCGGCACAACGAGGTGGCGCCCGGCCAGTTCGAGCTGGCGCCGATGTTCGAGCGGGCCAACATCGCCTCTGACCACCAGCAGCTGACGATGACGATCTTCAAGTCAATCGCCAAGAAGCACGGCATGGAGTGTCTGTTCCACGAGAAGCCCTTCGCCGGCGTCAACGGCTCCGGCAAGCACGTCAACTATTCGTTGGGCAACAACGAGCTGGGTTCCCTGCTGGTTCCGGGGGACACCCCGCACGAGAACGCTCAGTTCTTGGTGATCTGTGCCGCGGTGATCCGCGCCGTGCACAAGTACTCCGGGCTGCTTCGGGTGTCGGTGGCCTCGGCCACCAACGACCACCGCTTGGGAGCCAACGAGGCGCCGCCCGCGATCATCTCGATCTTCCTCGGCGAGCAGCTCGCCGACGTGTTCGAGCAGATCGCCAAGGGCGCGGCCACGTCGTCAAAGGGTAAGGGCACCATGATCATCGGTGTCGACACGCTGCCGGAACTGCCGACCGACCCGGGCGACCGCAACCGCACCAGCCCGTTCGCGTTCACCGGCAACCGGTTCGAGTTCCGGGCGCCCGGTTCTCTGCAGACGATCGCCGTCCCGTTGGTCATCATCAACACGATCATGGCGGACTCGTTGGACTACCTGGCCACCAAGCTGGAGAAGGCTGTCGACGACGGCGAGGACTTCGACAAGGCAGTGCAGACACTGCTCACCGAGGTCATCACCGAACACGGTGACGTCGTCTACAACGGTGACGGCTACTCGGAGAAGTGGCAGATCGAGGCCAAAGAGCGCGGCCTGCTGAACCTGAAAACCACGTTGGACGCCGTCGGGCAGCTGATCACGCCAGAAGCCGTCGAGCTCTTCGAGAAGTACTCGGTGTTCAACGAGCGCGAGCTGCACAGCCGCTACGAGGTGCAGTTGGAGCAGTACGCGCTGGTTGTCGCGGTCGAGGCGAAGCAGACGCTGGAGACCGCCGCGACGGTCATCCTGCCGGCCGCGGTCCGCTACCAGACCGAACTAGCGCAGAACGTGGCTACCCTGAAGGCAGCCGGCGTCGAGGCGAGCACGCTTGCGCTGGAAACGGTTTCGGGCCCGGTTTCCGAGCTCACCTCGGCGATCGGGACGCTGAAGAAGGCGCTCTCGCATCACGCGGGGGATACGGCGCTCGCTGAAGCAAAGTATGCCCAGGACGAGCTGCTGCCGGCGATGGCGGCAGTGCGCGCCGCCGCCGACACGCTGGAAAGCGTTGTCGCCGACGACCTGTGGCCGCTGCCCACCTACCAGGAGATGCTCTACATCCTCTGAGGACACGAGTCGAGCGCGGCCCCCTGTACGCTGGGGGTCGCGCTCGATTCGTTTATGCCCTGGTTGAGTCCCTAGCCGATGGCGTTGAGTTGTCTCGGCGTGCAAAGTCTTATGACAACCAGAAGGCGGTACAGGTATGCCCCCGTGGCGCAACCGTAAGGAGCCTCAAGAAGGGCTCGCGACAACGGTCGCCAATCGTGAAGTCGCTGCGCAGATCGACGTCGAGGTCACCGCTCCCACGACGCTGGAGTTCCAGGTCGCAGTGGCTCGTCTGCCAGGCCTAGACATTCGCGAATCGTTGGCAATCACGTTGAACGGCAACTCGATTGAGCCTCGCGAAATTATCGGACCACACCAGACGCGAATTCATTCGTTAGACGTCGACGACGGCGTGGTGAGCCTGTCGTACTCCGCGACGGTTGCCGGCGAAGCCGAACCCGCACCGGTCCGCGACATCGACCTGATCACCTATCTACGTCAGAGCCGGTACGCCGAATCCGATAAGTTCTTCGGATTCGCCGCGACTGAGTTCGCGCAAATAAAAGACCCGGCGACGCTGCTCGTCGAAGTGTCATCGTGGGTGGGCACACGCCTGAGTTACGTTGCAGGATCCAGCGATCCGATCGACGGAGCCGCCGACACCCTGCTGGCGGGTGCTGGCGTGTGCCGGGATTACGCCCACTTGGTGATCGCGCTGCTGCGGGCGCTGAACGTGCCGGCGCGCCTTGCGGCGGTCTACCCGCCGGGGTGTGACCCGATGGACTTCCACGCGGTAGCCGAGGCATTCGTCCACGGCGAGTGGCGCGTCGTCGACGCGACGTGCCTGGCTCCCCGGCAGTCGATGGTGCGGATCGCAACCGGCCGCGACGCGGCCGATACCGCATTTCTGGACAACCACATGGGTTCGATCAACTTGACCAGCATGATGGTCACCGCCTACGTGGACGGTGAACTTCCGATGGATTCGGTCGACGAACTCGTGAGCCTGCGCTAGCAAAGCCTGCGCTCAGCGGCCGCCGAGCTTCGCTCGGATCGTGTCGGCCAGAAAGCGTGTCGTCGACACCGGCCGGAACGTGCGGGCCGCGGTGGTAAGCGCGTCGCGCGATTCCGCGCTCAGCTCGATATCGGCTGCGGCGACGTTGAATTCGAGTTGTTCGACACTGGACGCCCCGGGAATGGCGACCACATTGGGCAGGCTGATCAGCCAAGCCAGCGCCACCTGGGCAGGCTTGGCGCCGACGTCGTCGGCGACCTCGCGCAACGTCTGCAGCAGCGGCTCGATCCGACGCAGGTTCTCAGTACCGAAGAGCTTGTTGATTGCGCGCACGCCACCGGGCCGATTGTCGACGCCGTACTTGCCGCCCAGCAGTCCCTGCGCCAGCGGGCTGTAGGCGATCACCACGCGGTTCTCCTGCTCGGCGAACGGAACGAGGTCATCGAGTGCGCCCGGGTGGGCCAGCGAGAAGAGCACCTGGTTGCTGACCACCGGTCGCCCGAGCGCGGCATCGGCTTGCTTCCAACGGGATAGCGAATAGTTCGAGACGCCCGCTGCCCCGATCGCTCCGCTGTCGAGCAGATCACGAATGCCCGGCATGATCACCGAGTCGGGAACCACCGGGTTGGGCTGGTGAATCTGGTACAGCGGAATCTGCTCGAGGCGCAATCGTCGAGCGCTGGCGCGCTCGCGCTGCTTGACTACGGCAGGAAACGGGGCGACCGGGAAGATTTTGCTGGCGACCGCGACCTGGTCGCGTTCGTCGCCGAGGGCTTCACTGAGGATCCGCTCGCTTTTGCCGAGTCCGTATATCTCGGCGGTGTCGAAGAACGTGACTCCCAGGGCGAGTGCGCGGCGGACGATGTCGTGGGCGGCACCGGAAGCGTAATCGTCGCCGTAGCCCCACTCACGAGATCCAAACTGCCAGGTGCCCAGCCCGATCCTGCTGACTTTGCCGATTCCGTCGACTTCGAGATACTTCATCCTTCATACCGTAGTGATCTGGACGGTCGCCGAGCCAGGTATCCGACAGATACCTGCCTAACTGAGCGCGCCGTGCCGTTCAGTACCTCGATGACTCGGCTGCCCTGGACCCGTGCCGAATCCTTGTTCGTGAGTTGCGATGAGCCCGAGGCGGTTGTGTCTAAACTCACAATCTTGTGCAACCCCGAGTATCCGGGGACATCGTCCGGCAACTCGGAGTCTGCCTCCGGGCATCGCGCCGGCCGGACCCGAGATTTCGGTGCTGCGGCCGCGAGTGAGCAGGTCCATGCGGCGGCCGATACGCTGTGCCTGCACCGGGACTCGTTACAAGAAAGGGCGAATATGTCACGGACAGTGGTGGTTGGCGCGTCGAGTGGACTGGGGCGTTGCATTGGTGTCGGTTTAGCGCAGCGTGGCGGACAGGTCGCGCTGCTCGCCCGGCGTCGCGACCGTATCGAGTCCGCTGCCGCGGAGGCGGGTCAGGGCGCGGTCGCCGTCGAATGCGATGTCACCGACGAGGGATCGTGTCGATCGGCGTTTGACCAAGCGGCCGACGCGCTGGGCGGCATCGACAACATCATCTACACCCCCGCAATCAGCCCACTCGTTCGGATGGTCGACACCGGTGCCGACACCTGGCGGCGCATCTTCGACACCAACGTCATCGGCGCGTCGCTCGCAACGGCGGCGGCGATTCCGTACCTGACGGCCTCTGCCGGCAAGGCCGTTTACCTGTCTTCCGACGCTGGCACCTATGGGCCGCCGTGGCCCGGCCTCGGCGCGTACGGCGTCAGCAAGGCCGCCCTGGAAAGACTCGTGGAGGCTTGGCGGGTCGAGCACCCGGACATCGGCTTCACCTGCCTCATCGTCGGGGAGTGTGCAGGCGGCGAGGGCGACGCGGCGACGGGAATGAACGCCGGCTGGGACCTCGACCTGGCGATGAAGGCCTACCCGCTGTGGGTATCGGGTGGCTGTATGCCGGGCAAGTTGATGCCGGTCGAAGACCTCATCGAGGTGGTGCAGACGATTTTGCAGACCAATGCGTCGACGTCGATGCCGGTCGTGGTTGCCCGCGGGGCGCCGGCGAGGGCCGCGGCGTTCTCGGAATCCAATTAGCCTTGGCCCCAATGCCGGTCGTTGGTCTATGAGCTTCAGGACGGGGCGGACGTGGACAACATCGCCCAGGAGCTGGTCAGTTCCGCGACGCTGGACCGGGTCGTGCCCGTTCCCGCGGTGCTGTCGCAGAACAAGCGTCGGCACCAGAAGGTGACGTTGTACATCAGGCCCGCCGCGTGGGGCCTGTGGTCGTTCTGCGAGCTGTCCGAAGAGGATCGCGGCTAGGCGGTGTGCTGGGAATCGCCGCGGTCGTCAGGCATCGGTGCAGCCCCGAGCGTTCTCAGCATGCCGACGGCGGCTCGCTGCCAGGTGAACATCTCGGCGCGGCGCCTCGCGCAGGCGCGGCGATACTCTTCGGGGCGGCTGACGATTGCCCTGACCGCTTGGGCGATGGCTGCCGGGTTGTTGTCGGCTAGGGCGCCGCTGTCTGGGGTGATGATCTCGCCCAGCGCCGAGGTTCGAGAAACCACGGCCGGCGTCCCGCAGGCCAGCGACTCCAGTGCTGCCAGCCCGAAGGTTTCATGCGGCCCCGGCGCAAGCGCGACATCGGCTGAGGCCAGCAGCTCGGCAACGGTATGCCGATCGGAGACGAAACCGGTGAAATCGATTGGCAATCCAGCGGCCTGACGCTGCAACCTGGCCCGCAACGGACCGTCGCCCACGACCACAAGCCGGGCATCGATGCCGGCATCGCACAATGCGGCAACCGCATCGATGCTGCGATCGGCCCGCTTTTCGACCGACAGCCGGCCGCAATGCACCAGCAGGATCTGCGATGGCGCGGCCCAGCGCTGGCGTACGAGAGCGGAGCGCCGGGACGGGTGGAACATCTCCAGGTCCACGCCCAGCGGGACGGTGACGATGTTGGTCGCGCCGATGCGATCGAATTCCTCGCGGGCAAACCCGGTGGTGCACACCACCGTGTCATAGTTGGCGGCCGTCCGCCGGTTGGCGAAATCGGCGAACTTCCGTGCGGCCCGGCGCGGAAGCAGCTGGCTGGCAAGGCGATCCAGGCGTTCGTGGGAGATCATCACCGTCGTCGCGCCGTGTTCGCGGCCCCATCGGCCCAGTGACCTCAGCGTGAGCCGGTCAGAAACTTCCAGGGTGTCTGGTCGCAGGACTTTCAATAGCGTCCGCACCGGACCCGGCAGCACGGCGCGGTAGCCGCTGGTGAACGGAATCAATCTGGCGGGCAAGGTGATTCGCACGACACCGCTGGGCAGCCGAGTGTGCAAGTCATGCTGACCAGGGACGATGAGAAACACCTCGTGGCCAGCGGCGCAGTACTCTGCGCCCAGCCGGTCAACGGCGGTGCGAAGGCCGCCTGAACGAGGCCCGTAGAAGTTGGCGACCTGAACTACTCGCATATAGCCAGCACAACCGGCGCTCGTGTGCGGTCAACGATCTAACACCGACGATTGGTTGAATAGGCCGTGAACACCGAAGATCCGCAGATGCCGATCAGCGCCGATACGTCTTTGACGCAAACGGTCGCAGATTACCGCTGCGGACCCAATCCATTGCGTCCGGTGTATTCGGCAAACTGGACGGTAGGCTCGTTAGTCGCGAGTTCTGACCGACCGGAAATGCCGTTGGGTTGTCGCGCAACGCGATCGGATTGGGGCTACGACGGGATGGGAATGAGGAGATGCGTCAGATCGCGGCCACGCTCGCCGTGGCCGGCGTCGGGATCGTCGTCGCGGGGTGCGGTGGTGGCAACCAAGCCAGTACCAGCTCGACGACTACCGTCACATCGCTGATCCCGCGACCTGTTGTCGAGCGAGAGCTCGACACGTTGTTCCTCAGCCCTGCACAAATCAACCCCCTGATGGGCGCGACCGAGATGGCAGTCATCAGAAAACATGACGCGATGTCCGATGACAGCGCCACCATGCGACCCAAGGAATGCCTGGCCATCGACGGAGCAGCGCAAGCGCAGGTCTACGCAGGCAGCGGATTCACCGCCATCCGTGGTCAGGCGCTCAACGACGGCAACAGCTTCACCCACTTCGCCGAGCAGGCTGTGGTGTTATTTCCCACTGCCAAGCAGGCCAAGGTGTTCTACATTGCGTCCGGCCTACGTTGGCCGGCCTGCCGGCAGTACACCCACACTCAATCCGGGACGGAATGGACTGTCGGACCCATCTCGGACGACGACGGCGCATTGAGCACCATTGCGGCGCAACAGCAAGCCAGAACCGGCGGTTGGTCCTGCGGTCGGGCATTGGCCGTCAAGAACAACGTCATCGTCGACGTCAACACGTGCGACCCCAACCCCGCGAACTCTGCCGTCGACATCGCCAACCAGATCGTCGCGAAAGCGGCAACGCGGTAAGGGATCCCGTCAGTCGGGGCTTGACGGCCCGAGCAGCCGTGCTTCTTCGAGGTCCATCGACTCCTGCAACTCAAGCAGGACGATGTCGTCAATGCGCCGCCGGTCGCGAAGTTCAGTGATGGCCCGACGCTTGTGTTCGAGCACACCGAGACGGACCTGCCGAATCAGATCGCTCTTCACTTCGGCGTCGGTGGGGGCGGAGCCGTCATCGCCGAGTCTGACCAGTGCAGCGTGCTGTCGGTATTCGGATTGCAGTCGGTTCTGTAAGTCGTCGCCGACACCGAATTCGGCGGCGACCAACGGCAGCGCGTCGAGGGCGGCTTGCGCGCCGTGGCAACGAGCGAGGCGGAGTTCGTCGGCGTGGGCGACGTCCTCGGGGATCCGGGCCCAGCGGACGACGGCGGGCAACGTGCTGCCCTGGACGACAACGGTCGTGAGAATCACGAACGTCACCACGAAGATGATCAGGCTGCGGTCCGGGAACGGCGCGCCGCTGTGGGTGGTCAGCGGGACTGCGATGGCCGCCGCAAGTGACACTGCCCCGCGGAACCCGGCCCAACCGGACACCGCGCGCTGGCGCCAGTCCACTCGACGGGCCTGCTGTCCCTCGCGCCTGTCCACGGTGCGAAGGAGCATCGTGGTGACTTCTCCCCAGATCAACCGCGTCGCGATGACGACGCCAGTGACAGCGAGGGCCAGCATCACGGCGTGGCGGACGCCGCCGTCGACCCGAGAAATTCCGCGTACCGCGCTGGGGATCTGAACTCCGACGAACACCCACAGCGAGCCGTTGATCAGGAAGGTCGCGATGTCCCAGAACGCGAACGACACCAGGCGTGACCGCGCCCGGATCACTCGCGGCGAGACGTAGGCGAGCATGAGAGCCGACACCAGAACGGCGACGACGCCGCTGCAGCCGATCGCGTCGGCGATCAGGAACGCGGCGAACGGCGTCAGCAAGCTGAGCGCGGCTTCCTCCTGTGGTGCGTCGAGCTTGTACCGGATCAGCGTTACCACTCCACCGACCAGCAAGCCGGCAGCGATGCCGCCGAGGTAGGACACGATGAATCGCACGGTCAGGGCCACCGGACCGACGGGAGCTCCGCCCATGGCCACCGACACGGCGACGCCGAACAGGACCAGCGCGGTCCCGTCGTTGATGAGGCTTTCCCCCCTCAACACGGTGAGGGTCCGGCGCGGCAACCGCTTGGCCAGGCCGGCAACGGCGGCGGCGTCGGTGGGGGAGAGCACGGCACCGAGCACCGCCGCGGCGTGCGATTCCATGCCGAATGCCCGCGCGGTCCACGACACCGCGACCGCGCTGGCGATCACCAGACCGACGCTGAGCAAAAAAATGATGCGCAGGTTCGCGCGGATCTCCCGAAAGCTCGTGTTCAGGCTCTCCCAGTAGAGGATCGCCGGCAGGAACAGCAGCAGCACGATTTCGCCGTCGAGTCGGACGTGGCCGACCCGGGGGATCAAACCGAGCAGCGTGCCAAGTCCGATGAGCAGGACCGGCGGGCCGACGCGGTAGCGCCGGCCCAGCACCGTCCCCACGATGACGATGGTGAACAGCGCGACGATGACAGCGAGCCCAAACACTTGGACATCATGCTGTACGAACCGGTGAACTTTCACCTCGTACGGATGTGCAGGCGTGCGCGGCCGGCCGTGCCGCCGGCCGGAACGGGCGGAAATCCTGGCACAGGGATCCGTTGCGGATCAGGGCTCGCGAATCATCCACATCGGTAGGGGATTTGTCGTATGACGACAGAAGTGCAAGGTGGTCGCATCCTCGACACCGCGAGAGGCATTCTCATCGGCCTTCGCCGGTGTAGGTCGGAGCAGGCTTTCCACGAACTGATCGACGCGGCGCAACGCCACCGGACGCCGGTCTTCGCGATGGCCTGGGCGCTGGTGCATCTGGCCAATGGCGGCGAAACGTCCGTCCACACGTCCGCCGATGCCGACTCGGCAGCGCGCTACGAGTGGCGCCGGCTGGTCACCGGCCCGGCGCTGGCGGTCGGGTAAGACTGCGCGACAACAAGGTTCGTCACCAGGGGGCTAGAACCGCATAAGTGTGAACGGGTACGACACGGTGCCGCCCGGTGCATTCCCGCAGCCGGCGTCGAAGGTCGAGTCCACCGAACCCTGCAGCGTCACCAGGTCCCACGAATACGTGTCGTGTGACGGCAGAAAATAGAACGTGCAGCGCACACCGTCGGGAACGTCTACAACCAATGTGTAGCGACCGCTGGCGAGGTGCCCATCGGCGTCCCACGGCACCGCTTGTCCGTTGGGCCGTGGAACGGCGGTCACGTGAACACAGTCGGTGGTGTTGACGAGCTGGTTGTTGCCGCATTCCCGGACTGACCACAGCCAGGAGTGGCCCGGGTCCCGCGGCGTGTGGTTCTCATAGTTGCCGAGCAGCATGCCCGCTCCCGCGACCGGTGCGTGTGCCACCGCGGCCGCGGCGAGCACCGCGCCGGCCGCGGCAATCTTCGAGGTCTTCACGGGTGGGCCTCCGTTTCTGTGCGCCCGTCGACTATAAGGTCCCGGGGTCGCTCGATTTTGCGGAATGAGCCGGAATCAGCCTGGCGGTGTCCAGGCGATCGGCAGTGTCTTGATGCCGTGGATGAACGGTGACAGCAGGCGAGCAGGCTCGTCGGTCGCGACGACATCGGGGATCTCCCGGTTCAGTTCCTCGAACATCACCTGGATCTCGCGACGAGCCAGGTTGGCGCCCAGGCAGAAATGCGCACCCCCTCCGCCGAATCCGACGTGTGGATTCGGGTCGCGGGTGACGTCGAACTTCCACGGGTCGGCGAACTTCGACTCGTCACGGTTGGCCGAGCAGTACCACAGTGTGGCCTTGTCTCCGGCCGCCATCGTCGTCCCGCTCAGTTCGAAGTCGCGGGTGAGGGTGCGTCGCATATAGATCACCGGTGATGCCCACCGGACGATCTCCTCGACGGCGGAACGCGAAACGCCGTCGATGTCGGCCCACCAGGTCTGCCGCTGCTCGGGGTAACGCGTCAGCGCGAGCAGGCCGTGGCTGATCGCGTTGCGGGTCGTCTCGTTGCCGGCCACCGCCAGCAGGATGAAGAACGATGCGACCTCGGCTGACGTCAACCGCTCGCCGTCGACCTCGGCCTCGACCAGGCTGGTCGTCAGATCGTCATGGCGATTTACCCGACGATCCTCCGCCAACGCGTTGGCGTAGGCGCCGATCTCCATCGAAACCTGGACGAAGTCATCGAATTCGGTACTCAGGTCGGGGTCGCCGAAGCCGAGAATGACGTTGGTCCAATGGAATATCTGCTGATGGTCCTCGTCGGGGATACCCATCATGTCGCAGATGACCTGTAGCGGCAGCGGTCCGGCCAGCTCGCTGACTGCCTCGCCCTTGCCGTCGGGATGAGCAGCGATCATTGAGGTGACCAGCCGGTGCGCTCGCTCACGCACCGATACCTCGATACGAGCCACCACTTTCGGGGTGAACGCTCTGCTGACGATCGACCGCAGCCGCTGGTGCCGCGGGTCGTCGAGCACGATCATCGAGCCGAAGTATTCGGATACCTCCGGCGTTTGGTCGTTGATGGTGATATTCGGGCTGCTGCTGAAGATCTCGGGATGGCGACTGGCGTAGAACACGTCATCGAGTCCGGTCAGCGCCCAATGCCCGGAACCTGCCTGGAAGCCGTCCTGCACGGGCTCCGGCCAGAACGAGATCGGTGACTCACGCCGCAGCGTGGTGAACGCCCCATCGCGCAGATCGTCGTCGAGCGCCCAGAAGTTCCACGTGCCAAGGTCAATGTCGGCGAGCGGGATGTCCGGTGGCGCCGTGCCGTTCACTCGAGTCGCAATGCCCATGTCGACCGTCCTCGTCGTTGAGCGGGTTACGAGCGCGAGCCTAAACGCCCGCGGCCCATCGTGAAGGCGAGTCGAGGAACTGTTGCACGACGTCCACCAGGACGCGACCGCCCCGGGTGTTGAGGTGAATACCGTCGATGTGAAACTCCCAGCCATTTCTCCGTGAGATCTCGTCGAAACTGCGTCGCAGAATCATTTCGCGCAACAGATAGTCGCGGTAGAACGCGGCGAAGGAGAACCGGGCAAAAGGCTTGGCGACCGCTGAGCGGTCGAGTTGGTCCCGGAAGCTTTCGAAGAACGGAATGTAGTAGCTGCCGCTGCTACGCGAGACGTCACCGATGACGCGGTTGTAGGCGGCAACGAGGTCGTTGAGCTGCGACTGCACGCCATTCGTCGAGTGAAGAGCTTCTCCGATGGGCGCCAGCGAACTCAGCGCGATCGCAGTGTCCGTTTGTTGCTGCAGCCGTTGGACGATCAGTTCGAGGTTGTCCTCGAAGCTCGTCGGCGAGGGTTCTTGGGTCACCCCTTTCCAGACGCGGGTAAATCGTCGGAAATTGGGAAAGACGCTCGCCAAGATGTCGTTGGTACCGATCAGAATGACGACCCGCTCCGGCGCTATCCGCAGCACTGGGTCGAGCCGCCTGGCTAGATCGAAGGACAGATCACCGCCGACGCCGAAGCGGACGAATCGGAACCGGCCGTTTTGCGGTCGTTTGGCCAGTTCGTCGATCCACTTATAGGTCCCCTTCGCGGCAGTAGTGCTCGAGCCCAGACAGGCAACGGTTTCTGGCTCAGTCATTGACTCAAAATACTACGCTTGGCGTAGTACGTGATACGTACTACGATCGGGCGCATGGCGCGACAGTCCGCATCAGCCCGGAAGATGGGCAGGCGAAATGACCCGGGTGTGCTGATCATGACCAGCCTGGCGTCCGGCGCCAAGCACGGCTACGCGCTGGCGCGCGACATCGAGAGATTCGCCGGAGTGACCCTGGGCCCCGGCACGCTCTACGGGGCGATCACCGCCCTAGAGGAAGCCGGCATGATCGAACCTGAGGGTCACGACGAGCGGCGCCGCCCGTATCGGTTGACCGTTGCGGGCCGCGCCGAACTGACGACGAAGGTGCGCAGCCTTGGCGCGATCGCGGCCGAAGGTGCTCGCCGGCTCGGGATCGCGTTGCAAGCGCCCAACCCGGGTTGGGCGCAGTGAATCCCCGCGACGCCAAGCGCATCCTGCGGTGGTACCCGACGGGTTGGCGCCGCCGCTACGGCGAGGAGTTGATCGCAATGCTGGAGGACACCCACGGCGAAGGTGAGCTTCCGCCGCGCGCCCGGATATCGCTTGTTCGGGCGGGGCTTATTGAGCAAATCCGCCTGTTGTCCAGGAGATCTCGCACATACACCACCTATAGCATCGCCTGCGCTGTCGTCTGGGCTGTCATCCTGGCCACGGTGTTCACGCGCGCCGACAATGCCACCCGCCACACGTTTGCGGTGTTCTTCGGTGGGTGGGCTATCGGCTGGCTGTCGGCGAGCATCGCACGCGTGGTCTATCCACCGCCGAAACCACGCGCACCGGTGGACGCCGGTTCCTGATTCGCCGGCGCCGGTCGAAACGTTAGTGCGAGCACACGGTGCGCGCAGGTGCCCCGTTCGCCGTCGCTTGGCTCACCACCTGGCCGTCGAGCAGGATCGTGCAAGTGATCGAGCCGGGACTTTGCGCGCTGATGACGAGCACTCTGTTGCCGATGACGTTGAACTGCGTCTTCCATGGCAACTGCACGTGGGCCTGCTGCGTTTGGCCTGCATAGGTCTCATACGAGACGTACTCCGCCACCGGGGAACTGCCGCTCAGCTGATAAATCACTTCGGACTGTGAGCCAGTGGCGTTCGCCGGCCCGCTGAGCCCGACGGTGGTCACCAACGCGGCGAGGGCCGCAAGAACGGTCGACTGACTGGTCATGGTCATCACCCGCGACATCGTGGCACCATAATTAATTGCGCGGGTCGGTTTCGAGGTCTTTTTCCAAAAGGCAGTTCCGGTGTGCCGCAGTTGAACCGATGCCCAACAATTGGCGTGAATGCCAGTGAAGCGTTATAGCTGACGACCGCCCGAGGAGCCGATGTATGACCGAACCATCCCGGTGGCCGGGCCGCTGGGACACAGCGCGTCCCAGGCGGCGCGATGTCCTGCGCGGTGCCGCCGTGGTGGGCGCCTTCCTGGCGGCCGACGTGGCTGCGTTGCTGACCGCGAACAACTGGATCGGTCCCTCGCGGTTGACGCCGCAGGCCTTCCTGGACGGTTTCAACAAGGCTTTCGGCCGTCACCCCGGGTTCCGCGCGAACCACGCCAAGGGTGTGAGTGTTGCGGGGTGGTTCGACAGCAACGGCAACGGCAGACAGTTGTCGACGGCTGCAGTGTTCGCGCCCGGCCGAACCCCGGTGCTCGGTCGGTTCTCGGGTGCCGGCGGCAACCCGCACACCGCTGACGCACCCGCGACGGGGCGTGGGCTCGGCCTGGCTTTCGGATTCCCGGGCAGCCAGCAGTGGCGGATGGCCACGCTGAACCTTCCTGTCTTCCCTGATAATTCGCCGCAGAGCTTTTACGACCGGCTAGTCGCCACGGCCGTGGTGCCGGCCACCGGCAAGCCCGATCCGGCGGCGATGACGCGGTTCTACGCCACCCACCCACCGGCGGCGCGCGCCATGACGATCCTCAAGCAACACCCGCCGACACCCGGTTTCGCCGACAGCGTCTTCAGCGGGTTGAACGCGTTCTACTTCGTCAGCGAATCCGGTGTGCGAACGCCGGTGCGGTGGTCGCTGATTCCGCAACAGCACGCGCTTCCGCCGTCGTCGGGACCCGATGCGCTGTTCGAACCGCTGGTTCGGCAACTGCGGTCCGGCCCATTGCGCTGGCGTCTGGTGCTGACCGTCGGTAGGCGAGACGATCCGACGAACGACGCGACCCTGCCGTGGCCCGCCGATCGCCGGACCATCGACGCAGGAGTACTAACTCTTGACTCCGTCAGCGCAGAGGCCGAGGGCAATGCCCGCGATATCAACTTCGACCCGCTGGTGTTGCCGCCCGGCATCGAACCGTCCGACGACCCGCTGCTGAGCGCGCGGTCGGCTGTCTACGCCGCGTCGTATCGGCGCCGCACGGGGGAGGACACGCTGTGACCGAAGCGCCCGAGGTCAACAAGTTCACCG
>Ga0302325_10004561_pt1 | contig 31941 bp, 31 predicted proteins | sample Palsa_T0_2_FD_201948 | JGI IMG/M metagenome (GOLD analysis project Ga0302325, IMG submission 201948) | Peat permafrost microbial communities from Stordalen Mire near Abisko, Sweden - Palsa_T0_2 | ecosystem: Environmental > Terrestrial > Soil > Palsa > Peat permafrost | place: Sweden: Abisko... | reverse complement strand
CCTGGCGATGCGCAGCGTAACAAGTCGGGCCCTGACCGCGCGGTGCGACAGCGGCTCACGCGGCGTTCTCCACATCAAGTGCGCCCAAGCCCACAAAGCGCGTCTCCGGTGCCCACCGCCCGCACACCAGGGCACCTAAGGCCAGCACCACCACGCAGGCGCTCAAGGCCGTGCGCACGCCGTAGGCTGCCACGATGATGGGCAGCAGGAAGGTGCTGATGGCCGAGCCGATGCGGCTGGCGGCGATCGCCATACCGAGTCCCGAGGCGCGCAGGTCGGTCGGAAACAGTTCCGGCAGGTACACATAGACGAGATTGGAGGCGGCCGACAGCACCCCGGCGAACAGTGCGAACAGCGCGATCATCGGCACCGAGGCCATGTTGCTCCAGACACTTAACAGCAGCATGGTGCTGGCCGCGGCCGTGAAGCTTCCGATCAGGAACCTGCGGCGCGGAATGCGATCCACGATCAGCAGCCCCGCCGCTGCGCCGAGCAGCAGCGATGCGTTGTAGATGAGCCCTCCGAGATAGCCGCCCTGCAGATGCAGCGCCGACATCAGCTGCGCCACAAAGGTGCCCACCGCAAAGTAAGGGATCACCTGGCAGGTGAAGAACACGCAGGCCACCAGGGTGCGCACGCGCCAGCGCTTCGAGAGCAGCTGCCGCCAGCGGCCTCGACGCGTAGCCGCCACGGGGCTGACCGACGGCGCCGATACACCCGGCCCGAGATGTTGCCGCACGATCTGCCGGGCGCGCTCGGCATGGCCATGATTGACCAGCCACAGCGGTGATTCGGGCATCAGCAGGCGCAAGGGTGCGATCAGGAGGCAGGGCGCCGCGCTGGTCAGCAGCATCCATCGCCAGGCGTCAGCGCCGTGGCTCGTGAGCGCAAAACCCACCGCGTAGGCGCAGGCATAGCCACCCGCCCAGGCGATGGACAGCGTCGCGAGCATGCGGCCGCGCAATCGGCGCGGCGACAACTCCGTTAACAGCGCTTTGCTGACCACGTAATCGGTGCCGAGCAGAAATCCGATCAATAGCCGCATGATGAGCAATTGCGCGCCCGAGTGGGCCAGGAACTGCAGCAGCGACAGTGCTCCGGCGAGCAACATGTTGCAGGCAAAAATGGGACGCCTGCCAAATTGATCGCAGATCGGGCCGATCAGCAGCGCGCCCGCGAACAATCCCGCCAGCGATGCCCCGCCGATCAGCCCGATCCAGAACGGCGACAGTTGCAGCTGCGGCGCGGCGATGCTGAGCGCGATGCCGATGATGCCGAGACCATAGCCGTCGGCAAACACGCCGGCCGTGCTCGCGACCGCCAGTCGCCAGTGCAGCGCAGACAGCGGCGCGTCATCGAATGGCACCATCGGGGAAGCTTCAGCCAACCAGGCGCTGCCCGTCGGGATCGAACAGCGGGCGGGCCTGCAGTCGCGCCGGATAGCGCGTGCCCAGGATCTCGATGCTCCAGGGTCCGGACTCGTCGGCGATTTCTTTCGGCACATAGCCCATGACCACCGAAACCCCCGAGGCATGCGCGAATCCGCCGGAGGTCGCCCAGCCACGCACCGCGTCGCCGAACCAGATGGGCTCATCCCCGATGGCATCGGCGTTGTCGGTATCGGCCACGAAGCAGCGCAGGCGCAGCCGGCCGCCGCTGGCGCGCTCGGACAGCGCCGCCTGCTTGCCGATGAAATTCGTAGTTTTGTCGTAGGCCACGAAGCGTGTCAGTCCTGCTTCGAGCGGACCGTAGATGGGCCGGTATTCACGCGCCCAGGAACCATAGGCTTTCTCGAGGCGCAGTGAGTTGAGCGCGCGCGTGCCGAAGAGTCGCAGGCCCAGATCGGACCCCTCGCGCATGAGGACTTCGAACAGATGCAGCTGCACCGCCGGATCGCACCAGATCTCGTAGCCCAGATCCCCGGTGTAACTGACGCGCCCCACGAGAGCCGAAGTGAGACCCAGCGGCAGGCGCCTGATGTCCATGAATCGCAGGGACTGCGCCGAGACATCCTGCGAGGTAAGCCGCGCCAGCAATTCACGCGAGCGAGGACCCGCAATCGCAAGCCCTGCCAGCGAAGCGCCCAGAGCGTTGATCTCGAGGGCTTCCTCGTCGGTCCTGTGCTGTTCGAACCAGCGCAGGTGATAGTCCTCGGCCACGCCCGACCCTATCAGCAGGAATCCTTCGGACCCAAGATTCGCCAGCGTAAAGTCCCCGATCAGTTTTCCATCGTGCTTGAGCATGGGCGCCAGCGCCATACGACCCGGTGCGGGCAGTCGTCCAGCCAGCACCCGATCGAGGAAGGCGGGCGCTGCCGGACCGCGGATGGCGTACTTGGCGAAGCCCGTGGTCTCGATCAGCCCCACAGCCGTGCGCACCGCTGCCACTTCAGCGGCGATGGTCGTAAAGTCGGTGGAGCGGTGCCAGCTGAATTGATCGCGAACGCCCTGCGGTGCATACCAGAGGGGTATCTCCAGTCCCGCCACGGCACCGAATTGCGCGCCATGCGCGCGCAGTCGGTCGTAGAGCGGGGTGACTTTAAGCGGGCGGCCGGCCTCGAGTTCCTCATTCGGAAAGCGAATCGAGAATCGGCGCGCATAGTTCTCGCGCACCCTGGCATTCGTATAGGCCTTGCTGGCCCAGTCGCCGAAGCGCGCCACGTCCATGGCCCAGACATCCATGCCCGGGTCCCCGTGCACCATCCAGTTCGAGAGCGCCAGTCCCACCCCGCCGCCCTGGCTGAAGCCCGCCATGACGCCGCAGGCGCACCAGTAATTGGACAGTCCGCGCACCGGGCCGATCAGCGGGTTGCCGTCCGGGGCGAAAGTGAATGGCCCGTTGACGATCTGTTTGATGCCGGCATTCTGGAACGCCGGGAAATGCCGGAAGCCCACTTCGAGCGAGGGCGCGATGCGATCGATATCCGGAGGCAGCAGTTCATGCCCGAAATTCCACGGAGTCTCATGCTCGGACCAGGGCTTGCAGGCCTTCTCATAGGTGCCCATGAGCATGCCGCCGCGCTCCTGGCGCAGGTACAGCTCGCCGTCAAAATCGATGGCGTGCAATACCTCCTTGCCGGTGCGCGCATTGATCTCGGCGACTTCGGACATGTCATCGGTGATCAGGTACATGTGTTCCATGGCGAGTACCGGATGCTCGCGCCCGACCATGTGGCCGACCTCGCGCGCCCAGAGGCCGCCGGCATTGACCACATGCTCGGCCTGGACGTCACCTTTGTTGGTGACCACGCGCCAGCTCCGATCGGGCTGCTGAATGATTTCCTCGACCTTGGTGAAGCGTTCCACCTGCGCGCCGAGCTTGCGCGCGGCGCGCGCGAAGGCATGGGTGGTGCCGGAGGGATCCAGGTGCCCATCGACCGCAGTCTGGAGCGCGCCGACGAAGCAGCGCGGATCGAGCAGCGGCATCAGTTCTTGCGCGCGCTCGGGCGTGATGATCTTCGCATTGATCCCTAAGTAGCGTCCCTTGGCGACCATGCTCTTGAGCCAGTCGAACCGCGCCTGCGTGGCCGCGAGCATCACGCCGCCGGTCAGGTGCAGCCCGGTGGACTGGCCGGAGAGTGCCTCGATCTCCTGGTAGAGATCGATGGTGTACTTCTGCAGTTTTGCGACATTCGGATCGCCGTTGATGGTGTGCATGCCGCCGGCGGCGTGCCAGGTCGAGCCCGAGGTAAGCTCATCGCGCTCGATCAGCACGCAGTCGGTCCAGCCGAGCTTGGCCAGGTGATAGAGCACCGAGCAGCCGATGATGCCGCCGCCGATGACCACTACCCGCGCCGTTGACTGCATGCGCGAGTGGTCCTCAGGGCTCGCCGGTACCGATCTCGGCGCGACGCTGATCGACGTAGGCATTGAGCGCTTCGAGCACCGCCGGATCCATCGGCGGCTGCTCGTATTCGCGCAGCGCCAGTTTCCACACCTCGGTGGCGCGCTGCGTGGCATCCCTGGCCCCGGCCAGCTGCCAGCCCTCGTAGTTCTGCCAATTCGAAAGCAGCGGCCGGTAGAAAGCGTGTTCGTAACGCTCCATGGTGTGAGGCTCGCCGAAAAAATGACCGCCGGTGGGGACACCCTTGATGGCCTCGAATCCGAGCTCGGACTCATTCACCGCGATGGGCTTGAGGAACTCGGCCATCAGCTGCAGCATCTCCACATCGATAATGAGCTTCTCATACGAGGCGGTCAGTCCGCCCTCCTGCCAGCCGGCGGCGTGGTAGATCAGATTGCCATGACCGAGAATCGCGCCCCAGAGCGACATCTGGGTCTCGTAGGCGCCCTGGGCGTCGGCGACATTGGAGGCGCTGGCGTTGGAAGTGCGGTAGGGCAGCCGATAGCGGCGCGCCAGCTGGCCGCTGGCGACATTGGCCTTGGCGTTTTCAGGCGTGCCGAATGCCGGGGCGCCCGAGCGCATGTCGACATTGGAGGTGAAGGCGCCGTACATGACGGGGGTCCCGGGACGCACCAGCTGGGCCAGCACCACGCCGCAGAGCGCCTCGGCATTCTGCTGCGCCAGCGCGGCCGCGAGCGTGACCGGCGCCATGGCGCCCATGAGGGTGAAGGGCGTAATGACCACGGCCTGGCCGTGCTCGGCCATGGCCATCAGGCCCTCGGCCATGGCCTCATCGAACCGCCGTGGGCTATTGACCGAGATGATCGTCAGCACGCCGGGGGACTGCGCCATCTGTGTCAACGTCAGGCCGCGCGCAATGGCCGTCATGCGCACCGCATCCAGCGCACGGCCGGCGCCAATGGCCGAACAGTGAAACACGCGGTCGGACAGGGTGAGATTGGCGCGATAGGTATCCAGATGGCGGCTATTGGCCGGCAGGTCCACCGGCGCGCAGACCTGGTTGCCCAGCAGGTGAATAATGTTGAAGTGTTGCGCCAGGCGAGTGAAGTCGCAGTAGTCCTGGAAATTTCCCGCGCGCCGGCCGCGTTCGCAATCGTGCACGTTGGGAGGACCGGCCACCAGACCGAAGTTGATGTGGTTGCCGCCCATGACGACGCGGCGCTGGGCATTGCGCGGGGTCAGCACAAAGGACTCTGGCGCTGTCTTGAGCGCCTGTTCGATGAGCCCGCGCTCGAGCCGCACCGTGCGCGTGGCGACGTCGACCTGCGCGCCGGCGCGTGCGAACACATCCAGCGCGCGGCTCGACATGAATTCGATGCCCAGCTCTTCGAGAATGCGCAGCGAGATACGATGGATCGACTCGATCTGGTCGGCCGAGAGCAGCTCCATGGGCGGATACGGGTTGCGCAATGGCGTGCAGGGGAGCTGCGACAGGTTGCCGCCGACGCGTCTGCCGCGACCCCCTTGCCGACGACGGGTGTTTTCCACGACTGCGATGATCCGCCTATGGCCCGGGGCGCCGGTGCGCAAACACGACGCGGCGATGTCTGAGTGCGACGCGGCTCGCACGCTTAACGCCGGGCCGCATGTTAAAAGGAGCGCCATGAATACGACGCGGGGGCGGGATGGAGCGCCGCCACAGTGGGGTCTGCGGGCGCTGCCCGCTGCCGATGGTCCGGCCGGCGATGCCCGGCCCACGCCCGCAGCGCTGCCCCGGTTCAGGCGCGCCGTGGCCGGTGCGCGTGTGGCATCCCCGATCCGGGTGGCATTCCTGCTGGTGCCGCAATTTTCGATGATGGCCTTTTCGGCCGCCCTCGAGCCGCTGCGCTCGGCGAATCGCATCAGCGGCCGCGCGCTGTTCGAATGGCGCCTGGTGTCCGCCGATGGCCACCCGGTCACGGCCAGCAATGGCATCCCGATCGCCGCCCACGAATCGCTCGAACAGCTGCGCAACCCCGAAATGCTCGTGGTCTGCGCCGGACTGGAACCTGCGCAATACGGGCGCCGGCACAAGATTCATCACCACCTGCGGCGCGTGGCGCGCCATGGCTCGAAGGTGGGCGCCATCAGCAGCGGCTCCTTCATCCTGGCCGATGCCGGATTGCTCACCGATCGCCGCTGCACGGTCCACTGGGAATACGCCCAGGCGTTGCGCGCGCGCTTTCCGGGCCTCGATGTGAGCACCGATCTGTACGTGGTCGACGGGCCGGTATTCACCTGCTCGGGGGGTACCGCGGCGCTGGACATGATGCTGCATTTCGTCAGCGAGGCCTCGAGCCGCGAGGTCGCGCTGGCGGTCGCCGAGCAGTTCATCCATCCGCAGATCCGTCCCCAGGAGGATCAGCAGCGCATCGAGATGCACGCGCGTTACGGCATCGAGAGCCCGAAGCTGGTGGAGATCATCGCCCGCATGGAGGCCTCGATCGAGCATCCGCTGGAAGTGCGCCAGATTGCCCGGGCGGTCGGAATTTCGGCGCGACAGGTGGAACGGCTGTTCCGAGAGCAGATCGGACACTCGCCCAAGTCGTTCTACCGCAAGCTCCGCCTCGAAGCCGCGCGCACGCTGCTGCGCCAGACCATCCAGTCCATCCTCAACGTCGCCCTGCAGTGCGGCTTCAGTTCGACCTCGCATTTCTGCCACGCCTATAAGCGCGCATTCGGAGTGGCGCCCACCGACGAGCGGCGCACGGCGGTTCGACGCCTCGCCTGACCTTAGGGCATCATGCCCCCATGCCAGCAAGCGCCGCTGCCGGACGCCACGGCCTCAAAGCCACCTGCCTGTCGTTTCCCGAAGTGCTGTCGCAGTCGGTGGCGAACATTTCCCCGACGCTGACCCCCGTCATCATCGTGCCGCTGGTGTTCGCCTCCGCGGGGCAGGGCACCTGGCTGGCCTATCTGTTTGCGACGGTCGGACTGGTACTGGTGGGCACCAACATCAACCAGTTCACGCGCCGTTCCACCTCGCCCGGCGCGCTGTATTCGTTCGTGACGCGCGGGCTGGGCGTGCCGCTGGGGTTTCTCTGCGGCTGGTGCCTGATCCTCGCCTACATGCTGACCGGGATGGCCGTCATGGCGGGTTCGGTCAATTACGCGGGCCTGCTGCTCGACGCCGTGCATTGTCATGTGCCGCCGGTACTGCTGTTCGCGGCCGGCAGCTTCGGAGTCTGGTTGATCGCGTTCAAGGACATTCAACTCTCCACGCGCATCATGCTGGTGCTCGAAGGCCTCTCGATGCTGCTGATCCTGGTGCTCGGCGGCATCGTGCTGTCGCGACACGGCTCCTTCATCGATCGCGCGCAATTCGATCTGGGTGCGATGGACCTGGCCGGTCTGAAGACCGGTCTTATCCTGGCGATCTTCAGCTTCGTCGGCTACGAGAGCGCCAGCACGCTGGGTGAGGAGGCGCGCAATCCGCTGGTGAATATTCCGCGTTCGGTGCTGCTGAGTGCACTGATCAGCGGGCTCTTCTTTATGCTGACCGCCTATGTGGCCGTATACGGCTTCAAGGGATTGCCCATTTCGCTGAGTGCGAGCACGGCGCCCTTCAACGACCTCGCCAACGGTGCGGGCGTTCCTTATTTCGGCGTGCTGATCTCGATGTGCGCGGTCGTGAGCCTATTTGCCTGCACGCTCGCCAGCGTGAACGCGGCTGCGCGCGTGCTGTTCCAGATGGGCCGGCATGGGATCCTGCACCCCCTGATGGGAAGCGCGCACCAGACCAACCTGACCCCGCATCACGCCGTCACGGTTTCCTGCCTGATCGTGCTGCTGCTGCCGGCGCTGCTGCTGTTCAGCGGGCGAGGGCTGCTCGATATCCTGAATGACCTGAGCACCATATCGACCTTCGGCTTCCTGCTGGCGTACGTGCTGATTTCGATTGCAGCGCCGGTCTACCTGCGCCGCATCGGACAGCTGTCGGCCAGGAGTGCGCTGTTTGCGGTGGCTTCAGTGCTCTTCATGCTGCCACCCATCGTTGCGACCGTGTATCCGACGCCGGCTGCGCCGGCGGATAAATTTCCGTGGTACTTCCTGGCGTATCTGGCCGTCGGGGGCCTGTGGTTCCTCGCGCTGCGCGGCCGCGGTTCGGGAAAACTGTTGCAGCAGATCCAGCGCGATCTGGAGATGGGGTGACGCGCATGGAGCGCACGCCCCCGCGCTTCGTGCTGGCACTGGATCAGGGCACGACCAGCAGTCGTTCCATCCTCTTCGACCACAGCGGCTATCCGGTGGCCGTGGCGCAGAAGGAATTCACGCAGTATTTTCCGCAGCCCGGCTGGGTCGAACACGATGCGCGGGAGATCTGGTCGACGCAGCTGGCCACCATGGGCCAGGTGCTGGACGAAGTCGGCGCCACCGCGGCGGATCTGACGGCCATTGGCGTCACCAATCAGCGCGAGACCTGCCTGTTATGGGATCGCAACACCGGGATGCCGATTGCACCAGCCATCGTCTGGCAGGACCGCCGCACGGCGGGGGAGTGCGAGCGGCTGCGCGCGCTCGGACATGAACCGGAAGTCGAGCGCCGCACGGGACTTCGGCTGGATCCTTACTTCTCGGCCACCAAGCTTAGCTGGCTGCTCGAACATGTGCCGCGCGCGAGAGAGCGGGCTGAGCACGGCGAGCTGGCTTTCGGCACCATCGACAGTTGGCTGATCTACAACCTCACGGGCCGCCGCGCCCACGTCACCGATGTGACCAACGCCAGCCGTACGCTGCTGCTGGATCTCGACAGCGCCAGCTGGTCCGAGTCCATGTTGGGCCTGTTCGATATTCCGAGGGTCTGCCTGCCGGAGCTGCTGGCCTCGCAGCTGAAGCCGCGCGAGGCGCCGCAGGCGGAAATCGGCGGCCGGCAGGTGCCGATCACCGGAATTCTGGGGGATCAACAGGCCGCCCTGTTCGGCCAGGCCTGCTTCGCGCGTGGCACCGCCAAGAACACCTATGGCACGGGCTGCTTCGTGCTCATGAATACCGGCGGTGCGCCGACCTACTCGAAGCATCGCCTGGTCTCGACGATTGCCTGGGACCGCGGGCGGCGTACTTACGCACTCGAAGGCAGTGTGTTCGTTGCCGGCGCCGTCGTGCAGTGGCTGCGCGACGGGCTCGGTGTGATCGCCTCGGCGCAGGAGGTCGAGGCGCTGGCGGCCAGCGTGTCAGACACGGCCGGGGTTCACTTTGTACCCGCCTTCACCGGATTGGGCGCGCCGTACTGGGACCCGGAGGCGCGCGGCGCCATCGTCGGGCTCACGCGCGGCGCGACCCGCGCACACATTGCGCGTGCGGCGCTCGAGGCGATCGCTTTTCAGAGTTGCGATGTGCTCTCGGCCATGGAGCGCGATGCGGGCGCACCGCTGATCGAACTGCGTGTGGATGGCGGCGCCAGCGCCAATAATCTCTTGATGCAGTTCCAGGCCGACCTGCTCGGCGTGCCGGTCGTGCGGCCGGTAGTCACGGAAACCACCGCACTGGGCGCGGCATACCTGGCGGGACTGGGCGCGGGGTTCTGGAGTTCGGAAGAGGAGGTCGCCGCCAATTGGCGCATCGAACGGCGCTTCACGCCCATGCGCAGCCGCGACTGGGCACAGCAGCGCATCGACGGCTGGGCGCGCGCCGTTCAGCGCACCAGCCGGCAATGACAGCCGCCGCGCTGCATGTCATCGCGGGCAAGCCCGCCGATCTTCCGCAGGGCTATGTCGAGCGGCTGGGGCGGTATCGTCACCAGGTATTCATCGAGCGGCTGGGCTGGGCACTGGAGTCCAGGGATGGCTGCGAACTGGACCGATTCGACCGCGCAGACACCCTCTACGTGACGGTGGAGGATGCGCACTCACAAATCGCCGGCTGTGCGCGACTGCTGCCGACAACGCAGCCCTACCTGCTCGGCGATGTCTTTCCGCAGCTGCTGCAGGGCGTGCCGCCGCCGCGCGATGCCCGCATCTGGGAGTTGTCGCGCTTCGCGTCCATGGACTTCGCTCAGCCGGTGAACACGCCGCTGGCACAGTTTTCAAGTTCATCCACCGCGCTGCTGCTGCGTGGCGCGATGGATTGCGCCGCGCGCGAGGGAGCGCACCGATTGATCACGGTATCGCCGCTCGGGATCGAGCGGCTGGTGCGGCGCCTGGGGGTCCGTGCTTCACAGGCCGCGGCTCCGCTGGCGATCAACGGGCAAATGATGTTCGCCTGCTGGATCGAAGTGGAGGCTGCATGAGCGCCGAATCCCAGCCGTTGCTCGGTTCCATCCGATCGGTTCAGGTGGGCCGAATTGCGCCACTCGGCCCGGATGGCGTCATGAGCGGCTTCGTTAAGGCGCCGGTCCATGGCCGCGTTGAAGTGGGTCTGTTGGGCCTGGCCGGCGACGAGCAGGCGGATCATTCGGTTCACGGCGGCCCCGACAAAGCGGTCTACGCCTGCCCGCTGGGCAATTACGTGGCCTGGAAAGCCGCCTTTCCGCAATATGAAGCACTGCTCGTGCCCGGTGGGCTGGGCGAGAATCTCACCATCGACGGATTCGCTGAAGGCGAGGTCTGCATCGGCGATCAGATGCAAATCGGCACAACCGTGTTACAGGTGACTCAGCCGCGGCAGCCGTGTTTCAAGTTTGCGCTTCGGTTCGATGATGTGGCCATGCCGCGCGCCATGGTCAGGAATGGTATGTCCGGCTGGTACTATCGAGTTCTTCAGCCCGGAGCGCTCAGTGCCGGGGATGAAGTCCGGTTGCTGGAACGTCCCCATCCGGAATGGACGATCGAGCGCACCAATCGACAAATCATTCAGCGCCGGGGCACCGTGGCTGACAAGGCGGAATTCTCACGGCTGTTTTCTGAGCCCAACTGAACTCTCTACTTGAGGATTTCCACGCATGGCTCGAGTCGCATTCAGACTTCGCGTCCGACCGGAACGCATCGCCGAGTACGAAGCAGCCCATCGGAAGGTCTGGCCGGAACTGCTGCAACTGCTCAAGGACGTGGGCATCAGCCAGTATTCCATCTTCCGCAGTGGCAGCGATCTGTTCTTCTACCTGCACGTCGACGATTTCGAGCGCGCCTGGAAACAGATCGATGCCAGCCCCGTGAACCGACGCTGGCAGGCACAGATGGCGCCGCTGTTTGAACCGATGCCCGATCCCGCGCCCGGCGAGCGCTTTCCGATGATGCGCGAGGTCTTCTATCTGGGATAGGTACCGGGCGGCGGTGCGCGCCCGCAATCGCTTTTGCTCCCGCCTTGTGGCAGGCTTTGCCGGCAGGGAGCTGCGCTTGGGCTCGCCCGATGCTCGATCTCGCCCTAATAACTAACTCGCCAATAACTTATTGAAGGGTTCTTATGAAACCAGTCGTACTCACCCTGATCCTTCTCGCAGGCGGCGCAGGTTCCGCGCTCGCTGCCGACAGTCCCTTCGCGGGTAGCTGGAAGCTCAACGTCGAGAAGAGCAAATTAACGGGCAGCACATTCACCTATAGCGCGACTGCTACTGGCTACCACTACTCCAATGGCGCCACGGTTGAATATGACTTTGCTGCTGACGGGAAGGACTATCCCACGGTTTCCGACCGGACGATCGCCTGGACAAAGAGCGGAGACAATGCCTGGGACTCGGTGGCCAAGGATGGAAAGGGCACCGTCCTGGGCAAGAGCCACCGGGTACTATCCGCAGACGGCAAGAAACTGACCGTTTCCTACACCACCTACAGACCCGATGGAACCACCGCTGAGGGCTCCGATGAGTACCTGCGAGTCTCGAAGGGCAAGGGACTGGCGGGTAAATGGAAGGACGTAAAAGCCAAGGAGGCCAGCACTTCCATGACGATTGCCGTGCCCTCGCCGGGGCAGGTGGCGATTGAATATCCCAGTTACAAGCAGACGATCAGCGGGCCTACCGATGGGACACCGATCGCTGTGAAGGGCCCGACGATCCCGGCCAACGTCTTCAGGAGCTTCGAGGTAGCGGGACCATCCAAGTGGAATTACACCACCACGCTTGATGGCAAGGAGTGGCGCAAAGGCTCTATCAGCGTGTCTGCTGACGGCAAAACGCTCACCGATGTTTCCTTCCTGCCGGGCAAGGCAGCGGAAAAAGAGGTGGATGTCTACGAGAGGCAGTAGCTCTTTCATTTCGTCGCAATCACCGTCGCTCCCGACGTGCGCTACCGTACAGACACCCCTTCGGAAGACAGCTAGGGTTTCAACACGACATAGCTCCAGTGAGCGCCGTCGGCGATGGAATGCGATGACCGAGCGAGACGTCTGAGGCGGTAACAACTCAGTGGTGCTCCATCAGGACCAGACGGATTTGGATTGCGTCCCGACCGCAGACTCGATCGTCCGGCGGCCCCACCTGGCGATGATCAATCACGGTACTGGCTGGCTACTCTTCGAACAGGTGGCCGCCCGACCAGCATTCACCTTGCTGTCCATTCTTTCGCCGCGTCGGCCGGCGCGAAATGTTGCCGCGTACCTGGAACAACTCTACGTCGATCGATTTTGCTCCGTCCGCGCGCAGCTTATCTATAAGAAATCCCGAAAATATGCGGCATGGCCGACCAGGCTTGATCGTTACGGCCTCGGCATGCGCTGCGGAAATGATCCGTGCTTCTTCGGGATCTATGCGCGAAAAATCATTCTGACGGGAAACGTCCTCGAATTTGAATATAAAGTTGTCGAGGTTGCAGACGATCCCCGGCACCTCGTGTTTCAAACCAAACGTCAATCTCTCAGCGTCGACGTCTAGGCTTACTGGGGCCGAGCACAAGCACAAAGGTTGCGCCGACAACAATGGCCGCGGCAGGCCACGCGACGCTCCGTCTGATGTACGATCCAGGCAACGGCGTGCTCATTGCCACGTGGTGTTGTAGCGCAGGTAAACACAGCATGCCAAAGCCAGCGCCGAGGGAACTCGCGGCTGCCAATCCAAGCGCGATGCCGGGCGCCATCGTCCTGTTGAGCGCGCCAGCGCAACACGCAAGCAAACCGGCCGCTAGATACGGAATCCAAAAAAAAGCGCCTAAGACGTCGGTCGCTGCTTCTGCCGGGCATTCGCCTGAGTTCGCGCGGGGCCGCCCACATCGAAAGGTAGTAAACGACTGCGCCGACAGCGACCAGCAGGGTACGCCACAGCCAAGGTGGCGAAAGGCCGGAAATCAGCACCGCACTATCGCCAAAACCTGTCACTCCGCTGAAGGCAACATAGCCCGACGAAATGAACAAGTTGAATACCATGTACAGCCAGACGAAACTGCGTTGAACCACAAGGCCTGCGGGGATACGGCGCAATGCGGCCCAGGCAAGCAAACCCGCGCCAAATTGGACAGCGGGACCCGCCGCCGTAACTGCTGACGGCAGCGGTTCTAAATTACATTCCTCGGCCCAACCGGTCAGCATGAGGTTATGACCGCCAGCCGCGACACAAAAAGCCCCGTGGCCGAGGGCCTCGTGCGTCATCATCGAAGCGACGTAGGCTGGAATGCCCAGTGCGCCCGGCATGACTGCGTCATCCCTGCCACTCGCATTGGCGCTGCTTCCGTTCCAGCTCGTTCTGCGCTCTCGTCGCTCATAAGGGCACCGCGTAGCCGCCAAAGCCAAATTCATTGAATGGCTGGGTGTCGATCTGGCCCTCCATATGGGTAGCGTAGCTTATTAGCCGCAAGCAGTTCTGCAGTGGGGAATGGATCTGGCTCATGTCAGGTACGCACGGGCTCAGATCTCCAGCTTGAGCCTGCTCAGCGGCGTTATCTGCTCAGGAGCTGTCAGCGAGGCGCCGGCGTCATGATGAAGATGACAACAGCCGGTTTACTTTGTGAGTGATTGCGAAAGGTGTGCGGCATTTGGGACTTCCAGGTCATCGCGTCCCCCGTATTTAGTTTGAAGGATTCGTTGGAGAAGATGACGTCGATGCTCCCGGAAATGACCAGCGCGAACGAATCTTCGCATAGCAGCGAATAGAGTTGCTCACCGCCGCTATCCGCGGGTTCGACTTCCGACCAAAGGACCATGAGGCCATTGAGACCGGTCGCTGCCGACTGGTAGAGAGGCCCCGTTTTTAACGTCACAAATGCCGGGTACGTCACGTATTCCGCGAGATGCGCAAAGCAACGCGATTCGCAATCTTTGAGTGCCTTGTTGAACGCCGAAGCGTCAATTATGTCGCCCCCGAGCAGGCGAGGGGTGTGCCGCGGTGCGCGCTCGCCGGTCGCTCTGCTGTCAACCATATGTGTCCGGGCACGCTTTTATCGGGTAACTGGGGCTTGCTGAAGGTGCTGTCCTCAGCTTGCCCGACACGGCGGTAAGTACTTCTCAACCACATTGGAGATACGATGAACAAGTCACACCCCACACTGACGGCCATCGCGCTGGCCGTACTGATCGCCTCAGGCGGCGCCGCCTTCGCTCAGAGCGCCCCAGCTGTATCGGATCCCGGCCATCCGCGCGTCAACGAAGTGCAGCAACGCATCGACAATCAGGAAAGCCGCGTCGATCGGGGTATTTCAGACGGCCAAATTGATGCGAAGCAGGCCGCCCATGATGACTCCAAGCTCGCTCGCGAACAGCACAGCCTCAATCAGGATGAGGCCAAGAATGGCGGCCACATTACGAGGGGCGAGCAGCGGAATTTGAACGCGCGCTTGAATCGCGGCAGCCGACAGATTCATCGCCAACGCACCAATGGATAAAACCGAGGCTGCTTGGCTATGAGGCGATTGGGAGGTGAGGTTGCGCTCACCTCCGTCTAACGCCTAGTTCTTGATCGAGTAGTCACACCCCGTCAACGCTCTGGACAGCCGCGAGCCGTTCTCTTCCGGGCTGACGCATAGGTAACTCCATTGGCTGGTTCGGAGCAGGCCGCCAGGCAGCAAGCGGCCATCACCGGTCACTGGCCGCTCCGAAGTGCCCGCCGTTTAGCTGTCATTCGAGGCGCGCGGTAGACTGAACGGATGAGCAGTCAAAGCAGAGGCCCGAACTTTTCCGCGCCGCTTTGGGCTAGTGCCCTAGCCTTGGCGCTGACTTTCGCTGCGTCTGTCAGCGTGGCCGATACGCTGGTTATGCCCCGAGAGCTTGTTGATTTCGCGCGCTCTCAGGGGTGCACACCAATCGACGAATTTTACGAGCGTCCGGCGATGATAAACCCGCCGTACGTCTATGGGTTTGCGTCTGGCGACGCTGAGAATAGCGCGGCGCTATGGTGTCGAAAGCTCGAAAAGAGCGATGAGCCTTACTTGTTACTTTTGAAAGTGGCTCGCGAAGAACTCCTGGGTGGTTGCCCTCCTCGGATCGAGTACTGGAACTACCCGAAAGGGTTATCGGTGCAGACGATGACGTCCCTGAATCTGTCAGAGTTCCGAGTTGCGGTCGATCCAAAGCACCATGGACCTCGCATTGTCGTGCCGACGGCAAAAGTCATCGTGAGTGAGTACGACGGCTTAGAAGAGGTTTTCCTTTGCTACCGAGGGGCTTGGCTTATCAGAACGCGAGAGTAGAAACGCCCGGGATAGCTCGCAATCTCAGTTCTCGTTAGCGGTCAGTCGCGACCGACAGCGTCGGGTCAAAGCCGGTCGGCTGCCCTTTAGATTGCCGTTTCATGGCTTACCAGTTGGCCGAACTGCTAAGCTGAGCGGTCAGAGACCCGAACTGCGAGTAATGATGTCCACGCCAGTTCATCGCCTTCTCGTACTCTGCGCACTCGCGCCGCTGGGCTGCGTACTTGCGAGGTCTGACCCTGCGAACGCCGACAATTTCGGTCCAAGCTACTATGACAGTGCGGCCAACGAACTCGTCGTCACGATGTTGTACGGCGGGACGAATCCGAATCACAAGTTCAAACTCAAGTGGGGAGCCTGCCAGTTCGACGAGTCGGGTCGTCGCATGCCACTGGCCAACGCCGAAATCCTCGACGATGAATTCAACGACACTGAGCGGCAGCAGTACACGATAGTCAAACGCTTTAGCATGGCGGATATGCCATGCCCGCGGCCGGCCAATGTGTCGGTGTCCACAGCGCCCGGATTCAGCTTCGACCTAGTCATTCCAAAGTAGTTAACAGCGCCAAAGCGGACGCTCCTGAATGACCGGTCAGGCAAACTCGGATGTTCGGCCTTCTCTACGCCGAGCGACCGCTATCGGCAGTCGAACCGTCGCAGATCGGCCAGAACCTATCGGTCAAGGTGAAGAATATGCTGCCGCAAAGCAGAGATTAATATATCCATGTCTGACACCCGGATATGGTGTCGTAGCATTGCGCGTTGATGGGAGGGCCGATGAGCTATCAGATGCATTCGTCTTGCGGGAACGTGTCCATTCGGGCGAGATGCCGATTAGTCGCAATACTAGGATTCCTCTCGTTGGTAGGGTGGATGCGTGCTACCTGGGCAGCCGATGTCGAGGTTCTTGCTCAAGGGCGCGGCTACACGGAAGGCACGATCTTCGTAGGGGGCGTTCTCTACTTCGTGGATTTCTCGAGTTCAGACGTGTTGCGTGTCATCGGTGGCGGGGTTGAGTCGGTATGGCATCAGGAGGGCTGTGGCCCATCCGGATTGCTCCAGGTGCCGCAGGGTATCCTTGTCGCGTGCTATAGCGACAATGCCGTTGTGTTGATATCCCTGGAAGGTAAGGTCTTGCAGACCATCCGTGGAGATAAGGCTGGTCACCCCTTTGAAGGCCCAAATGATCTGGCCGCTGATGCAAAAGGTGGCGTGTATTTCTCAGCCTCGGGCACGGATAAGGTATTGGGGAAGATCTACTATCGCACCGCAGGCGGCCAGGTAAGAGAGGTCGCCAAAAACATCAACTACGCCAACGGGCTCGTAGTATCACCAAATGGCAAATTGCTCTACGTGGCGGAGAGTTCCTCCTACCGGCTGATTGTGTTTGCGATTTACGCTGACGGTAGTCTGGGGCCTCAGAGGGAGCTTGTGCAACTTGGCGATATACTCACGGCGGGCCGCACCTACACGCCCGACGGCGTGCGAGTCGATCGACGCGGTCGTCTGTTCGTCGGCTTATACGACGGCGGCGGATTCGCCGTGGTCAATTCCGACGGCAAGCTTATTCAGCAAGTCGAAGTACCAGGCCCGCATCACGCGAACCTCGCCATCTCACCGGATGGCAAGTATGTCTACGGCACTACCGCGTATGACGATCCCTCTGGACGGGACGATCCCGCTGATCGCCCAGGTGAATTGTATCGAGTGCCAAATCCAGTAGGCGAATAGCGGCATTGTGAAACCGCTAATGATCGCGCGGAATAAATGAGTGGGGTGACCGAGACCGGCCGTTCGACACCGACCGGTTTGGATCAATGGGCGACTTTTCCCTAGGTTGGCCCAGTTCGAAGGGGGATCTGGCCGAAGAGGCTGGGCTAGAGGTCGCTGACCGGCCAGAAACAGTTTCAGACGATCGTTTGTCGGAGTCTAAGAATGCTTCGTTCGAGGCTGTTCAGGCTCGCATCGGCGCGTCTACACTTCGCGGGATGTTTTCCTGTTCTTATTTGCAGAGCAAGCTAGACGCTACACAAAGAAAAAAGGACTCTATCAGTGAACGTTCAAGGCGGCGGTCGACAGATTCTGATTCACGGCGCAGCTCTCGTGCTGGTGGGGTTGGTGTGGGGCCTTGTTGTCCCTGATACGCCGCACCCGAGATTGGCGCTTGGAGCTCACATCCAGCTCGTCTCAAACGGCATTCTGTTCATCGTCCTTGCGACCGTCCTACTGGCATTTCGGCACAGTGTCGGACCCAAGTCCGTGTGGGCGATGGTGCTGGCGGTCTGGCTGACATGGACCATGGCTCTGTCCGAGGTCGCCAATTCTTGGTGGGGCACAACGCAAACCTTGCCCATCGCCGGGCGGCAGGCGGGCGTCATTGGAGCGGAACCGTGGCAAGAATTGGTCGTGCGATTGACTCACATGGGCGCTGGACTTGCGTTGATCATCGCGTGGGCATTGCTAGTCGTGGGGCTTTTGAAACCCGCCTCCAGCCCGGGAGCAGATTCCAGGAATAGACCGTAAGTATCCCCATCACAGTTCGACCAGGTTCGAAGGTGCAGTCTGCGAGTTGGCCGCCCAGAAGCCGCCGTCGGTGACGGACCGCTCCGGATCAACTCACGCCGTTCAGCCGGTTACCGATCACTTACGGCAGCCACTGGCCAAGCTCGGACCTTGGGAGCGATCGACTGTCTGCGCGAAAGCAGACATTCCCGCTGCTAAGAGCCATTTTGTTGCCAATGCCGACGGCTTCCAGGAACATACCTGAGGCTCGACCAGGGAGACAGCGGGCTTGGCGGAAGGCAACGGACCGGACGCGGTAGAAGCCGCGAGCCCCACGGCACCAAAGGTCAGGCCAGGGCCGATTCCCGCCGGCGCCGTATTCATCAGTTATGCCTCACAGGATGCCTTCGCGGCGGAGCGAATCGCCTGCGCGCTTCGCGCTGCCAAAATCGAGGTCTGGTTCGACCAAAGTGAGCTCCGCGGCGGCGATGCCTGGGATGCGTCGATCCGACGGCAGATTAAGAATTGCGCGCTGTTTATGCCTTTAATCTCGAAGAACACCCACGCTCGTGGTGAAGGGTACTTCCGGCTCGAGTGGAAGCTCGCCGTTGACCGCAGCCACTTAATGGCATCGGACGTGCCGTTTCTCCTGCCGGTCGTAGTCGATGACACGCCCGATCAGGAGGACCGAGTTCCGGATCGTTTTCGGGAAGTGCAATGGACGCGCCTGCCGGGTGGGGTGTCACCGACTGCCTTCGTGGAGCGTGTACGGCGCTTGCTGTCGGGGCTATCACAATCGCTGACCAGCAGCACATCGGAAGCCCGACCGGTGTTGGCTGAGCTGATGAGCCGACCGCATGACCCAAGATCCTGGTGGCCCAAAGCGCTCCTCGTCATTACCTCCTTAGTTGTCATAGCACTCGGTTACATGGCGGCACACCGACTCATACTATCGAAGCGTCTTGCGGAAGTTGAAACGTCACGGGCGCTCGCGGCTCAGAGCATTCCAGCCAACGACTTCAATCCTCCGCCGCACTCCATCGCCGTCTTGCCCTTCGTAAATATGAGCGGCGATCCGAAGCAGGAGTATTTATCCGATGGCATTGCCGAGGAACTCCTGAATGCGCTTTCGCGCCTGAAGGACCTACAGGTGATGGCTCGGACTTCCTCGTTCTCGTTTAAAGGAAAGGACGTCGACATTTCTGCCATTGCGCGCAAGTTGAATGTCGGAGCCATTCTAGAAGGGAGCGTGCGCCGAGATGCCAACACGGTACGCATCACTGTGCAGCTGATCAATGCCGTGAACGGCTTCCACCTGTGGTCTCAGACCTATGACCGAAAGGTGACTGACATTCTGAAAGTGCAGGCGGACGTCGCCACGTCGGTTGCGCAGCAACTCGAAGTCAAACTCGTGGGCGATGAGGTGACCAGGGTCGAAGTGGGTGGGACAAGGAATCCGGAAGCCTATGACGCCTTCCTCCGGGGGATGCAGCTTCTTAATAAGCCGCCGACGCAGGAATCGGAGTATCGCGCCATCGTGAGTGAATTCGATCACGCGATTGCACTCGATCCAGACTACGCTTTGGCGCTGGCGGTGCGTGCCAACGCGCTCGTCAACCTATGGAACCTGAGCCGCGCGAAGAATCCTCAGCTGCTGCAGGATGCGCTCGCCTCGGCACAGCGCGCAGTCGCACTTGCCCCAGAGCTCGGCGAAGCGCATGTAGATCTTGCATACGCGCGCCGCTGGATGCTTGATATGGCGGGGGCGGCTGCCGAGTACGAACGTGCGCTGGCATTGGCACCAGGGAGCGCTAAAGTCCAGGGCATGTTTGGGCAATTCGCGGCCATGGTGGGTCACTCTACGCCGGCACTGATGGCGGCACGGCGTGGGGTCAGCCTTGATCCGCAGAGTTTTTGGGCACGTAAGACGTTGTTGGACGTTCTCATTTCGACCCGCCATTTCGCTGAAGTGCCCGCGGCGATTCAGGACGCCGAAGCACTTAATTCAAGTTACTCGGTTGCAGCTTACGGGGTAAATGCCCTCCTGGCGTCTGGCCAATTCGAGCAGGTGCGGCAGAAATGTGAGTCGCCCGCGACTCCGCTCGACGAGGATGATCGTCACTATTGTTTGGCCCTGGCATACCACGCTTTGGAGCGGCAGAGCGACGCCGAACGGGAATTCGAGCAGTTCAAGGCGCTGGATAGCGACGCGCCCTGTTCGAATGCTTCTATCTATGCACAGTGGGGAGATAAGGTCGCCGCGTTGCAATCCTTAGCTCGGGCAGAGCGAATTCGCTCACCGTGCCTGCAACTGATAAAGGCGAAATGGACACTGGACCCCATTCGCAATGAGCCCCAGTTCAAGGCGCTCGAGGCGCGTATGAACTTTCCGCCCTAAGTCAGTCATTAGATCACCCCAAACCGGACGGTCGCGACCGTCGGCTCCGGTCAACTGCGGAAAGTCGGGCGGCGCTGCGCCGACCGTCCAGTCTCGGGCAGCCGAACCGGCGCAGATCGGCCAGAAGCGGTCGTTCAGGCTGCCAGAATGGATGAACAAAAGCGGACATTTGCGCGTTACGGTAGGCTGATCAAATAGGTGGCGACCGAACTTCTGAGCTTGCCCAATTCTGCACGAACGCGCCTTGGAGCGACGGAACAGCAAAGTGAGCCGCACTGAACCTATAAATGCCCTCCGAGACATTTTTAAGCGCTACTTAGCGTCTAAAGCTGAACTGGCCGCAGATGTGGAGCGGCTCTCAGTTAAGGGTTGGCCGGATCATAAATCCGCCATACAGGCCTGGAGGGAAGAGATAAACCTGGTGATGACGTGCGAGATGTTGCGTTTTGAGTACCTGCTGATCCATGTGCCACTCGAAAGCCCGACATGGACATCGTTGGAAACCGTCACTCGAAAGCTGGATACGGGTTGGCATCCAAGCGATGAGAAAATCTTAAGCGATACCAATACAACCTACCGAGACGCCGCAAAGAAACTCGAAGCGGCTGACAGACAGCGGAATCCAGCGGCCCTTGAGGGTCCCTTCAAGGATGCTATTCACGATCCTGAGCACAAAACGGCATTCGGGACCTTCACGAAGACAACCGATATTCTTGATAAGGAATTCTGTGCTCTCCGAATCAAACGGCTGCAGCCCTAATGGAGGCGATTAGGTGACATTAGCCGCCCGGAAGCGCCCGTCCACGAGCGGCGACTAAGGGTCAACATGCGTCATGTCGGAGGTTACCGATCACTTACGGCAACACTCGGCCAAGAACCGGGCGCTCGATCAGCTAAATGGCACGCCACAAAACGGTCGTTTCGCCCGAAACCGTGGCTTTGTTGCCAAGGCGGATCGCTTCCGGGAACATAGCCGATGCTCGAGCAGGGAGACAGCGGCGTGGCAGAGGGCAACGAACCGGACGCGGTGCATGGCGCGGGGAGCGCTGCGCCTAATTCCAGGTTCGAGCCGAAGCCGGCGGGTGCCATATTTATTAGTTACGCCTCGCAGGACGCCTCGGCGGGGGCGCGTATCGCCGGTGGGCTTCGCGCAGCAGACATCGAAGTCTGGTTCGACCAGAGTGAGCTGCGGGGCGGCGACGCCTGGGATCAGTCGATCCGCAAGCAGATCAAGACTTGCGCCTTATTCCTCCCGATTATCTCCCGGAACACCCACGATCGCGACGAGGGGTATTTCCGTCTGGAGTGGAAGCTCGCTGTCGATCGATGCCACCTGATGGCTGCCGACAAGACCTTCCTGCTGCCGGTCGTCATCGACGACACGCGTGATGACGATGAACGCGTGCCGGAGCGGTTTCGGGAGGTGCACTGGACACGCCTGCCGGGCGGGGTCACATCCATAGCATTCATCAAGCGTGTGCGGCGTCTGCTGTCGGGGGGGCTCTCGCAAGGGCCCTCAAGCGCCGCATCGGGAGCCGCCCCGGTGTCTGCTGAGCCGACGACCCGACAGCACCCCCTGGCGTCCTCGCGGTCCAGGACGGCGCTCGTCGTGACGATCGCCGTTGTGGTTGTCGCACTCGGTTACCTCGTGGCAAGCCGACTCGTACTGTCGAAGCGTTTAGTGGAGGCTGGACTGCCACCCGGCTCCGCGCCTCAGAGCGCTTCAGCCACCGCCTTTAATCCGCCGCCGAACTCCATCGCGGTGCTGCCGTTCACGAATCTCAGTGGAGATCCCAAACAAGAATACTTCTCGGACGGGATGACCGAGGAGCTGATCAATGCGCTGTCGAACATCAACGCGCTACAAGTCATTGCGCGCACTTCATCGTTTTCCTTCAAGGACCAGAATGTCGACATTGGAACGATTGCCAGAAAGTTAAACGTAGCTTCAATCCTAGAGGGCAGTATTCGCCGCTCCGGCAATACCGTGCGAATTACCGCGCAGCTTATCAACGCCGCCAACGGAATTCACATCTGGTCGAAAGAATACGATCGCGATCTGAAGAGCGCCTTGATGCTGCAGACGGAGGTCGCTACAACCGTTGCCCACCAACTGCAGGTCAAACTTCTCGGCGATGAGGCATCAAAGATTGAAGGCGGTGGCACTCTCAACACCCAGGCCCATGATGCCTACCTACGCGGACTTCAGATCATCTCTGCCGCAGGCAAGGAGGACGAGTATCGAAATGCCCTTACAGCGGCCGATCAGGCGATAGCATTCGACCCAAACTATGCCAAAGCCTATGTCCTCAGAACACGAGCGCTCTATGACATTTCGGCTTACACCAGCACCAGCGTCGAAGTTGCAAGGAAACTACGTGCGCTGGCTCGTCAATCTGCTGAGAGGGCCGTAGAAATCGCCCCGGATTTGGCAGATGCGCACATTGCGCTCGGTTGGTTCGTGCTGGCCGGGGCGTTAGATTTCGCTCGTGCGGCACCGGAGATAGAACGGGCTCTCGTCTTATCGCCGGGCAACGCTTTCGTCCAATCATACTACGCTAGCTTCCAGAGCTTTCTAGGTCATCACGAAAAAGCGCTGGCGGCCTCGCGACGCGCCGTAACGCTGGACCCGCAAGGTTACCGTTACCGAGTACGCCTAGCGGAAGATCTCTATTACGCGCGTGACTTCGATGACGCGATAGTGGAATCTCAGAGATCTACGACGCTCAATCATGACGGCCATGAAGCTGAATTCTTTCGCGCTTTCAGCTATTTGGCACTCGGTAAGATGGAATCAGCGCGTCAATTGTGTGAATCATCGACGACGCCGATGGATATTGAGGACCGGCTCGAATGCCTGGCACTTGTCTACCATGCTTTCGGTAATGCTAAGGGGGCGGAAAGCAAATTAGATGAATTGAAGGTCCGAGACGCGGATTCCGGCGCGTGGGTTTACGCACTCATATATTCCCAGTGGGGTGATAAGCAGTCTGCATTTGGATGGCTGGCCACTGCTGAGCGATTGCGCGATCCCGAGTTGGCTCAAATCCAAAACGATTGGCTACTCGATCCGATTCGCAATGAGCCGGAATTCAAGGCGATCGAGGCGCGGATGAATTTTCCGCCTTAAGGGTCTCGGCGCGCTGCCAGAAAGCAGACGGTCGCGATAGGCGGCAAGAGGTCAGCATGCGTCGGTCGGCGGTTACCGATCAGCAACATCCGGGGCGCTGAGGACTTCAATTGCTTAGAATCATTGTGAAGACCACGGCACTGGCAGTCCTGTTAGGTATCGTCGTTGGGGTGGCTACGATCTTGGCCAGGCGAGCGGGGATTGCGGTCTCGGATGGCTTCATGATCGGTGTAATTGTTGGTGCCGCTGGCGGTGTAGGCAGCTACTTCGCCACATCGCTCAAAGCGATGAAGGCTGCGGACCGCGTGAAGGAAGACTGACACCAGAATGCCCCCGGAGCACTCGTTGGAGCAGACGTGAGAGATACAGTACTAAGTGTGCCCTAACGGGCCGCTGCAAATCGGACGGTGGCGACCGGCTGGTTCGAGTCATGAGGCGCCTCAGTTTCAGGCGGCAACGGAAATGAAGAGACAACTCAACGTCGCTCCTCGACTGATTGTCCTGTTGACGCTCACGTTAACCTTATCGGCCTGCAGAGAGCCGCCCGACATTACGTGGCAATCAGACATCGCCTCGCCTGACGGAAACTGGACAGCTACGGGAATGACCGTAGGCACCAGCGGGTTCGGGACCGGCGCCCTTTGGACGGCCATTTACTTAAAGAGAACAGGCGCAAAGGGCCAAGGATTCGAGATACTAGGATATGACGAAGACACGTCCACATGGGTGCGTGGCAAGGCTCCGCTGGCCATGACCTGGGACGGTCCGACAAAACTGCTTGTGACGTTCAAGCGGATACCAGACCTGAATGTCCAAGTCTGCAAGTATGGCGCAATCACCATTGCGGTCAACGCGCTCCCATGATTGGTCGCATCACAGCGGACATTCCCCACAGGCAGAAATGGGTCAACTGCGGAAAGTCTGGCGGCGCTGTGCCGACCGTCCAGTCTCGGGCAGCCAACAACGGACACAGAGCCAACGGCATCGCTTGCCATATAGCGGTCATTCGATGTAGTCCGGGCGCTTAGTGCGTACTTCTGCGTAGCCGGCCAACTGAGAATCTTACGGCCATACAATTAGCTGGTGCTCTTCACCGGAGACGAAAATGAACTCCCTCAAATTGATGGGTCGAAGCCTTTGGACGTACGTTGTCTTGGCACTCTTGTTGCCGACAACGTCGGACGCCCAGACGACGACGGTTTCAACGGAATATTTGATGACGCTGTATGCGCCACTTGGGGCCGGCCAGGAGATCGATTCTTCGTTGGAAGTCAATGACGTCCGATCCGGCGGCTGGGTGAAGGGCCCACGAATCAAGGGCACGCTCCTCGCTCCCGCTGGAGATTGGTCCCGCGCCCTCCCTTCAGGCGTATCGCGATTGGATGTGCGCGCGACTATCAAGACTGACGATGGCGCGCTGATTTACATCTCGTATAACGGGATCTTCAAGGACTCTGAAGAAGTCGAGGCGCGTGCGACCAAGGGGGAGGTACTGACATCCAAAGATATGTACTTTGTCATTGCACCGATCATGCAGACTTCGGCGAAAAAGTACGACTGGCTAAATGCAGTTCAATGCATCGGAAAGATGGTCAGTTACAAGAACGATTCTTACGTCAAGTACGACATCTTCGTGGTTCGTTAACAGTAAATGACACCCAGCTTTGGTTTCGTTGGCGGCTGCCTGCCCAAATTGTGGGCACCAAAGAGCCGACGCTCGCGACCGTCGCCTTCGGGTCACGAAGCGACTTGTGCCCAATCGTCGCCTGGTTCGCCGAAGTATGACCGTTACTGGGCTTTGCCAGCGTCGGGAGCGCCTGCTTCCATATCCATGTCCATCCCGCCCCATTTTTCCTGCTCGCTCGGGTAGACATGAGTCATCCAATTCAAGACCAGCGGAATCCACAATCCCTGCGCCGCGCGGCACGACTCTTCGGTGTGGATACTGCCTTGCGGCCCAAAACGCGCGTTCGGCCCAAACTGCTCGCTGGCGGGTAATGTTTTCGGGCCGCCGCAAAAGTCCACGTGTCGATGCCAAGTTGCGATGCTCAACGGAGCAATCGCATTCAATTGCTGTGGTGAAGCATCTGCCGGGGCGGTGTACATCACGCCGACCGCTTTCAGTCCTTGCTCAGTGCGCTTATAGAGTATTGACCCCGGTCGGCTATAGTCGACGTGCTCCTGCTCCTTACGCCGATAGCGGTGGTTTGTGTAATGGATCTCTTCGCCAATCCGGCCAGTTGGGAAAAAAGGCTTATAGCCGTCACGCAGCGCCGACTTAACGTCACTGTAATGCGACAGCACCGCATCCGCAGCAACAAGGATTTGCCTGGCGCGTGCCGCGTCACCGGGCGCCGGATCGCCCTTCAGCGACATCTGCATGTGCCCCATCTTCATTGAAGGCACCGGCGTCTCGTCCGTCTTGCCACTGTAGTGGCTTAACAGGCGCTCCCACACAGGAAACTCCTGCGCTAAAGCGATGTTGGCGCAGCCGATCAACCCCACCACTAGCAATGCATTTCGAATCATGCGAACTGGCCCTAGCTCTTATGATGGGCTTAATTCTAGGGCCTGACTGGAACAACCGACATGCACAAGGCGGGAGAATCGAGGCAAAAGGGTAATCGGTCGTGTCCCAATTTGAATGGCGCGCAGACCTTAGCCCTATTTTCCATGTGACACGAATATCGAAAGCCCCAAGAGGAATGCGCCGACCACAATGATGAGCGCCCCGGCCTGAGCGGTCTTTTCACTCCCCTCGGCACGGGACCATGTGGAAACGCCCACTAGGGCGAGCCCGGCAAAAATCAGAACTGTTCCCATAATCGCCGGTAAATCGTTGACGCTCATTGCTTCGCCTCCCCGTCCGCCACCGCCGCGACGTTTGCTCGACCAATTCCTCAAGCGTTAGCAGCCTAGGTCTTTCCTGCGCCACGCGGCGCCCACCGAACCAGCAATGCCGGTCCCGGCGTGTCTGTACTGAACAAAACACAGATGCAGGCTAATAAGTTGCAGTTCTGCGGCCTGGATTCGAGGGATGAGCTGGCGCATAGCGGTCAAAGGCGGTACTTCGTCACATAACAAACACATGCCAGGAAGCGACCGTCCGGGGCCAACGGTAATCTAGGGCAGATAGCCGGCGCTAATCCCGCTGCGCAGAGTGCTTATAGCAAGCAGTGGGCGCATCACCGTCGCCCCTGCGTTTTGAGGGAAACGCAATGACTGATGAGTACGATGGGAGGTTCCCATCGCCGTTGGTGCGCATTCTTGGGATGTTAGCGGCCGCCTTCGTAGCTGTATACGGCGCCATAGGCGTGTTGCGCAATGACCTATATGCGTCACTCTCGAAATCCGGCGGCGGCGTGCACCTTCACGGGCTTCTCGCTTGGCTATGCTTTGCTGGAATGCTGATGATGGCGCTCGGGGCCGTTCGCATTCTCCGTTCTGGAAATGGCAAACTCGATTTTTACGAGCGTCGTAGCCAACAGGGTCCGATATTTGTGATCGGGCTGGTGCTCTACGCTGCTTCGCAGATGATTGCTAACTGGCGGTCGTGAAGCGGACGCAAGACTGGTTGAAGAGATTCAGTGATGCGATTTTCTCAGGCGACCGCTGGCGGTAGCTAATTACCCATAGGCTGATCGCGAAACCCATCAGGCAAACTCCGCTTCCCGGGAATTCGTTCGTTCACCAACGATAGAAGCCATGCAAGCTGCACTGGGCGGACGAGCCGCTATCGCGCTTTATGTGTTGGCAATGGTGGCTGTCATAGCTGGTTTGGATGTCGCGTTCTTCAGAAACCGATTCTGGGAACGGTTGACAACGAACACTGGCGTGATCCTGGTTTTCGCGGCTTTCTATTCGAGATTTCTCGGACGCACATAAACAGGGCGCGCCAGCGCCTTTTTTCCCCCTGCGATTGCGCCGCCACAATTTGTCGTCGTGGCGTGATGACCTCGACGCGTTCATCGACCCTGAATCGCAGCAGTCGTGCGAGTCATAGCGACCTCTTTTGGAAGCTCGAGTGCTTTGACGCCATTACTTCGTATAATGCATCGCTTGAAAGCTATGCCGATGGCTTGCGGGAGGAACGGATGAAGCTGCTGCGTTACGGACCAGTGAGGCAGGAAAAGCCTGGACTCATCGATGCCAGCGGCAAGCTGCGGGATCTGTCCAGGCAGGTCGCTGACATCGCAGGCGACGCCTTGTTGCCGGCGTCCCTGAATAAGCTCGCGGGCCTGAACCCGGCAACACTGCCACTCGTGGAGACACCTGTACGCCTGGGCGCCTGTGTAAATGGCGTGGGTAAGATCGTCTGCGTGGGCCTCAACTACAGCGATCATGCCAAGGAAGCGGGCATGCCCGTGCCTGCCGAGCCGGTGCTGTTTCTGAAGCCCTCCAGCGCCATCGTCGGTCCGGATGACGATGTGGAGATTCCGCGCGGTGCCCTCAAGACCGATTGGGAGGTGGAACTCGGTGTGGTCATCGGCAAGCCCGCCAAATACGTGGCGATCGAGCAGGCGCTGGAACACGTGGCCGGCTACTGCGTCTGCAATGATGTCTCCGAACGTGCGTACCAGCTCGAGCGCGGCGGGCAGTGGGACAAGGGCAAGGGCTGCGACACCTTTGCGCCGCTGGGCCCGTGGCTCGTGACCACCGATGAAGTGCCTGACCCGCAGAACCTGGATATGTGGTTAGAAGTGGATGGCCACCGGTTCCAGAACGGCAGCACGCGCACCATGGTTTTCGGCGTCGCGCACCTGGTGTCCTACATCAGCCAGTTCATGAGCCTGCAACCGGGTGATGTCATTTCCACGGGCACGCCGCCCGGTGTCGCTATGGGACAGAAGCCGCCGCGCTATCTCACGGCAGGCCAGACCATGCGGGTCGGCATCTCGGGTCTTGGCATTCAGCAGCAGCGCACGGTCCCGGCGCGCGTACCCGCGCCGTGAATCAGCTCGATCTGAGCGACCGCGTCGCCATCGTCACCGGCGGCGCGCGCGGCATTGGCTTCGCCGTCTCCGAGCGCATCCTGCGTTCGGGCGGCCGCGTGTCGCTGTGGGATCGGGACCGTGCGCGGCTGGATGAGGCGGCGGGCCAGCTCTCGGTGCACGGTAACGTGCACGCGGCCACGGTCGAACTCACCCGCGAGGGCGAAGTCCAGTCGGCATTGGGCGCGACCCTGGATCGTTTCGGCAAGGTCGACATCCTGGTCAACAACGCCGGCATCACCGGCGGCAATGCACCGACCTGGGAACTTGAACCGGCGGTCTGGCGGCAGGTGCTGGAAATCAACCTGGTGGCTCCCTTCCTGATATCGCGCGCCATCGTGCCGCACATGCTCAAGCAGGGCTACGGCCGCATCGTCAACGTGGCCTCGGTGGCCGGCAAGGAAGGTAACCCCAACGCCTCGCACTACAGTGCCTCCAAGGCGGGTCTGATCGCGCTGACCAAATCTTTGGCCAAGGAACTTGCGACCCGCAACATCCTGGTCAACTGCGTGACGCCGGCGGCAGCCCGTACCGAAATCTTCGCGCAGATGAAGCCCGAACATGTCGAGTACATGCTCGCCAAAATTCCCATGGGACGTTTCGTGGAACCCACCGAGATCGCCGCGCTGATCTGCTGGCTCGCCAGTGAGGAGTGTTCCTTCAGCACCGGCGGTGTGTTCGATATCTCCGGCGGCCGCGCCACGTACTGAGTATGCCCAAGCCCATCATCCGGCACTTGCGCGCGTACACGGTCCGCGGTGGCGGTGCCGATTACCACGATCAGAGCGGTGAGCACTGGATCGATGATCACATCGCCAGTCCCATGAGCCAGTATCCCGAGTACCGGCAGAGCCGGCGCAGTTTCGGGCTGGATGTACTCGGCACGCTCGTGGTGGAGGTGGAGGCGAGCGATGGCTCGGTGGGCTTTGCACTGACCACGGGCGGGGAGATCGGTGCTTACATCGTCGAGAAGCATTTCGCGCGCTTCGTCGAGGGCCGCGGCATCAACGATATCGAACTGATCTGGGATCAGATGTATCGCAGCTCATTGTTCTACGGGCGCAAGGGCGTGGTCGTGAACGCCATCTCGGGCGTGGACCTGGCGCTCTGGGATCTGCTGGGCAAGTGCCGCGGCGAGCCGGTGTATCAGCTGCTGGGCGGCCCCGTCCGGCAGCAGATCGAATTCTACGCCACCGGCTCGCGCCCCGATCTCGCGCAGCAGATGGGATTCATCGGCGGCAAGATGCCGCTGCACCATGGGCCGGCGGAAGGCGAGGAGGGCATGGAGAGTAGCCTGCGCCAGCTTTCGACCATGCGCGCGCGGGTCGGCAATGATTTCTGGCTCATGCTCGACTGCTGGATGAGCCTGGAGCTCGACTACGCGCAGCGCCTGGCTGCTGCTGCCGCCGAGCACGGCCTGAAATGGATCGAGGAGCCGCTCTCGCCCGATGACTATTGGGGTTATGCGCAGCTGCATCGCAGCCTGCCACCGGGCCTGCTGCTGACCACCGGTGAACACGAGGCGACGCGCTGGGGATTCAGGATGCTGCTCGAGATGGATTGTTGCGACATCATTCAGCCGGATGTCGGCTGGTGCGGCGGCATCACCGAACTGATCCGGATCGCGGATCTGGCGGATGCGCACAAGGTGCTGGTGGTGCCGCACGGCTCGAGCGTCTACAGCTATCACTTCGTCGTCACGCGGCACAACAGCCCGTTTGCCGAGTTCCTGATGATGGCGCCGCGCGCCGATCGGGTGGTGCCGATGTTCACGCCCTTGCTGCTGGATGAGCCGGTGCCGGTGAATGGCCGCATGAAAGTGCCGGATCGGCCCGGATTTGGTGTGCGCCTGAATCCTGCGAGTAAGCTGCATCGGCCCTACGAACACTGAGCCGCGCATGCTGTTGCAAAACAAAGTGGTGATGGTCACTGGCGGCTCGCGCGGCATCGGCCGGGCGATCGCGGTGGCAACTGCGCGTCATGGCGCCGATGTGGTGATCAATTACTGGGCCAGCAACGATGTCTCGTATGGCCGTGATGCCGCCGCGCAGGAAGCGGTCGCCGCCGTGACAGCACTCGGCCGGCGCGCCATCGCCATCGAAGGCGATGTGGGCCAGCCGGCCACGGCGCAGCGGCTGGTGGATGCCGCGCTGCAGGCCTTCGGCCGGATCGATGTGCTGGCGACGAATGCCGGCATCTGCCCCTTTCACGCCTTCCTCGATATTCCGCTCGAGGTCTTCCAGCGCACCATGGCCGTCAATCTGCACGGGGCCTTCTACGTCACGCAGGCGGTAGCGCGGCAGATGCAGGCGCAGGGCAGCGGCGGGGCGATCATCGCCACCAGTTCGATCAGCGCGCTGGTGGGCGGCGGCATGCAGGCTCACTACACCCCGACCAAGGCCGGCGTGCACTCACTGATGCAGTCCTGCGCCATCGCGCTCGGGCCGCACGGCATCCGTTGCAACTCGGTGATGCCCGGCACCATCGCGACCGAGCTGAACCAGGATGACCTGTCATCGCCCGCCAAGCTTGCCTATATGAAAGGACGCATACCGCTTGGGCGGCTGGGCACGCCCGAGGATGTGGCGGACGCGGTGGTGTTTCTCGCCTCCGACATGGCGCGCTATATCACCGGCGCATCGCTACTCGTGGATGGAGGACTGTTCGTCAACCTGCAATAGCGGCATGCAAGTCGTCGATCCTCACATTCATCTTTGGGACACCGCTCGCCTTAAGTATGGCTGGCTCGCCAATCCAGGGGTGGCCTTCTCCGGCGATAACCGGCTGCTGCCGCAACGTCACGCGGTGGCAGATTTCCTGCTGGCCGCGGGCGAGATCGAAGTGCTCCAGAGCGTCAATGTAGAGGCCAATCCGGACGATGGGGTCGCCGAAGCACGATGGCTGCAGTCACTGGCGGATGATCCGGTCAATCGCGGTCATCCGCATGGCATCGTGGCCGGCGCCGATCTTGCGGCGCCCGATGCCCCCGATATCCTGGAACAGTTGAGCGCCTTTCCGAATCTGCGCGGTATCCGGCAGATACTGAATCGTCACCCTGATCCGCGTTACAACTACGTCAGCCGCGACTACCTGCTCGAGCCGCGCTGGCGCGAGAATCTCGCGGGGCTGGCCCGCCGTGGCTGGTCATTTGATCTGCAGCTCTACGCAGCGCAGGTGCCCGCCGCCATCGAGGTGATCGCCGCCCATCCGGATATCCTCTTCATCGTCAATCACGCCGGCATGCTCGTCGACCACACCGATGTGCGCGCTCGCCAGGAATGGTCGACTGGTCTGCGAGCGCTGGCGCAACACCACAATGTCGCGCTCAAGATCTCGGGCCTGGTGATGTTCGATCATCACTGGAGCATCGACAGCCTGCGTCCGCGAGTGCTCGAAGCGCTGGATTGCTTCGGCGGCGAACGTTGCATGTTCGCCTCGAACTTTCCCATCGATGGCCTGCATGCCGGCTACGCTGACCTCTGGCATGCCTATGCCTCGATTCTCGAGGGTGCTTCCGATGCGGAGCGGGCGGCGCTGCTTTGCGGCAATGCGCGGCGCTGCTACCGGCTGCCCGCGCCGTGAGACTTCACG
>Ga0302325_10004560_pt1 | contig 31942 bp, 25 predicted proteins | sample Palsa_T0_2_FD_201948 | JGI IMG/M metagenome (GOLD analysis project Ga0302325, IMG submission 201948) | Peat permafrost microbial communities from Stordalen Mire near Abisko, Sweden - Palsa_T0_2 | ecosystem: Environmental > Terrestrial > Soil > Palsa > Peat permafrost | place: Sweden: Abisko... | reverse complement strand
ACGCCCGCGGGGGCTGATGTGGCTCGGCCCGATGGTGTGCGAACATATGTTCGCCTGTGTCCTTTGTCGAGCTCCACTGCCACTCCGCCTTCTCCTTCCTCGACGGCGTCTCACTCCCCGACGAGCTGGTTTCGGCGGCGCTCGAGCTGGGCTATGAGGCGCTGGCGCTGACCGATCACAACTCGGTCTCGGGGTCGATGGAGTTCGCCGTTGCTGCCCGTGGGCTTGGCCTTCGTGCGATCCATGGAGCGGAGATCGACCTCGACGATGGTCGCCATCTCACCCTGCTTGTTCAGGACGCCGCGGGCTGGAGCAGCCTGTGCCGGATTCTCGTGCACGCACATGCGCACACGCGGGGAAGACCTGGACCTCCCTCACAGGCCTGCGTGCCGCTGAGCGAGGTGCTCGAGCACGCCGAGGGCCTGGTCTGCCTCAGCGGATGCGCGTTGCGCGGCGTGCACGACGAGCCGACTTTGCTGCGCCTGCGCGAGGCGTTCGGTCGCGATCGGCTGAGGATCGAGCTCCAGCGGCCGTTTCTGCGCGATGACCGCGCGCGTAACCGCCGGCTTGCAAGGGTGGCGGAGGGGCTACGCGTGCCATATGTGGCGACGGGCAACGTGCACGCTCACGCCCATTCGCGCGGGCCGCTGCAGGATGCGTTCGTGGCCGTGCGCAAGCACGCGACGCTTGACGGCAGCGAGCCCGAGCGACGGGGCAACTTCAGTCATGCACTGGCGTCCCCGTCAGCGATGGCAGCTCGTTTCTCTGAGTATCCCGAGGCGGTGGCGGAGTCCGCTCGGCTGGCGGAGCGGCTGAACTTCGATCTCGGCGCTGATCTCGGCTACCGGTACCCGGGCTCGGAGGATCCGGACGCGATGCGCAAGCTCTCCGAGCTGTGTGACGCGCATTTTCATGATCGCTACGCCGATGCCGGCGCGGGCATCCGTGACCGTGCCGCCGCGCGCCTGCAAGAGGAGCTGCGCTTGATCGAGGCGCTCGAGCTACCCGGTTTCTTCCTCTTGCATCACGATCTGCTCGAGCTTGCGCGGGAGGTGGCGGTGGAGGTGAGGGGGCCAGACACCGCCCGCTCGCTGCTGCCTCCGGGTCGGGGTCGCGGCTCGAGCGTGTCCTCGATCGTCTGCTACCTGACGGGTCTCTCCCATGTCGACCCGATCGCGAACGAGCTGCTGATCGGGCGCTTCCTGAACGAGGAGCTGACCGCCCTTCCCGACATCGATCTCGACTTTCCGCGAGACGTGCGAGAGAAGCTGATCCCGCGCGTGCACGAACGCTACGGTCGCGACCGATCGGCTCTGGTTGCGGCCTTCCCGACCTTCCGTGCACGCGGCGCGATCCGCGAGCTGGGGAAGGTGCTGGGGCTGCCGCCGGGGGAGATCGAGCGGGTGGCGCGCGGGAGCGAGGGGTGGGATGCGCGCGATGTGGGAAAGGACGTCGAGAACGCGTTCGGGGTGGTTGCGGCCGAGAGCGGTAGATCCGGCGGCGGGGGAGGCGGTCCTGCAGGACCCGTCGCCGCTCGGTCCACCGGTCGCTGGGCCTGGCTCGCGCGCCTGGCGGCCGAGGCGCAGGGACTCCCGCGCCACCTCTCCCAGCACTCGGGCGGGATGATCGTAGCCACCCGCCCGCTGATCGACTGCTGCCCGATCGTGCCCGCGGCGATGGAAGGGCGCCAGATCGTCCATTGGGACAAGGACTCCTGTGCCGATGCCGGCTTCCTCAAGATCGATCTGCTCGGGCTGGGGATGCTGTCGGCGGTCGAGCGCGCGGTCGAGCTGATTGCCCGAACTCGCGGCGAGCGGATCGATCTCTCGAGGATCCCCTACGACGACCCGGCGACTTACGAGTGCATCCAGAACGCCGAGACGACCGGTGTCTTCCAGATCGAGAGTCGAGCCCAGATGCAGTCGCTTCGCCGTACCCGTCCCGAGAACCTCGAGGACATCACGATCCAGGTCGCGATCGTCCGTCCAGGCCCGATCCAAGGTGGAGCGGTCAACCCCTACATCGAGCGCCGCCAGCGCCTCCGCGTGGACCCCGGCTACCGGATTCCCTACGACCATCCTTCGCTCGAGCCGGCGCTGCGGGAGACGCTCGGGACGATCATCTTCCAGGACCAGGTGCTCGAGGTCGCGATCGCCTTCGCGGGGTTTACGCCGGGCGAGGCGGAGGGACTGCGGCGGGCGATGAGCCGGAAGCGCTCGGACGCCGCCATCCGCTCTCACCACGAGCGGTTCATCGCCGGCGCGAAGCGGATGCACGGGGTGGACGACGAGACCGCCGATCGAGTGTTCTCGATGATCCGGGGATTCTCGGGCTTCGGGTTTCCGAAAGCCCATGGTGCGGCATTCGGCTTGCTTGCCTATCAGTCGACGTGGTTGCGCGTTCACTACGGCCCCGAGCTCCTGTGCTCGCTGCTGAACGAGCAGCCGATGGGCTTCTACCCGCCCGACGCGCTCGTTCACGAGGCTGCGCGACGAGGGACCACGATCCTGCCGCCCGACATGAACGAGAGCGAGGTCGAGTGCGAGATCGATTCCGGCGGGCGCGTGCGGATCGGCCTCGGATATGTCCGCGGCGTGCGTAGGCACGAGGTGGAGCAGATCGTCGCCGCCCGCCGGGTGGGCGGGCGCTTTCGCAGCCTCGCCGACCTCGCATCGCGCGCCGGCGCCGGCGCGTCCTCGCTCGAGCTGCTCGCGTGGTCGGGTGCGTGTGACTCTGTGGAATCGGCGTTTGCGGGATCGGCTGGAGGTGCGGAATCGGGCGACGCCGATTCCATTGGGAGTTCGGTCGCGGGCTCGGCTTGTGGTGGTGGTTCTTGCCCCGAACTCCCTTGTGGTGGAGATTCCGGGTGCTCGGGCGCGGAGAAGCTGGGTATCACCGCAGCCGTGCCACCACACGCTCCAGTGCCCAGAAATGCCAGGCGGATCGCGCTTTGGCAGCTCGGGGTGGCGACTCCCGGCGTCGGCGTCGCCGGCGGAACTCAGTTGGCGCTCCCGCTCGACCTGCCGCCGCCGCCTTCGCTTCGGGACCTGTCCGCATGGGAGTCGATGCTCGCCGACTACGGAACGACCGGGCTGACGACGTCCGACCATCCCCTGGCACTGCTGCGCGACCAGTTGCCCGTGGATGCGGTGTCCAGCCGGGACCTGGATACGTGTGCACATGGAGCGAGGGTCAGGGTCGCCGGCCTGGTCGTCGCCCGTCAGCGTCCTGGCACCGCCAACGGGATCGTGTTCGTGCTGCTCGAGGACGAGTTCGGGACGATCAACCTGATCGTCCCGCCGCCCGTCTACGAGCGCCAACGGCTGACCGTGAGAACCGAGCCGCTCGTGATCGTCGAGGGCAAGCTCGAGCGATTCGCCGCCGCCGGCGGGGCCATCAACGTGCTCGTGCGGCGGATCGCGCCGATCGAAGCGCCCGATCGTCCGCTGGCCGAGGTGAAGGACTTCTCGATGCTCGACGAACGCGAGCGACAGCGGATCGCCCAGGACCAGGCCGCTGCCGCTGCCGCCTCCGCTCCCGCGGGCGCAGATGATTTCCGTGCCGTCGCGCCGCCCGTGATGAGCTTCGCGTCCGGTCGCCGACGATGAACGTTCATCGGTGCGCCACTTCGAAGATGACAAGGTGGGCCGCGGAACGGTAAGGTGCCCGCGCACCGTGCTCGGCGTCGCACTGTTCATCGCGTTCTGGGTGATCCTCGGCCTTGGGGTCTTCTTCATCGCCATCAACGGTGGGCTGAGGGGCGCGAGCCACACCCTCCAGAGCCAGTCGCATGGCGGAAACCGCGCCGCTAGCTTCCTGTTCGTTGTCATCTACGGTGGTCTTGGGCTCGCCGTGCCGATCATTCTGCTGGCTGGGAACCACGCGAACGCGAGCAGCCAGTACGACGGGATCAAGCTGACGGCCGCAGAAAAGGAGGGACGCGTGGTGTTCGGAGAGCACTGTGCCACGTGCCACACGCTCGCCGCCGCCAATGCCGTCGGCAAGGTCGGGCCGAACCTCGACGTCTTGCAGCCGGGCGAATCGCTTGTCCTGTCGACGGTCCAGAACGGGCTCAGTATCGGAACCGGGACGATGCCTCAGGGCCTCGTCGTCGGTAAGCAGGCGATCGACGTCGCCGATTTCGTCAGCAAGGTCGCCGGGAAGTAGCGACCCCACCGGGCGCCACGGCCCCGGCCGGCGCAAGATGGTCTCGGCGAACCGGCGAGGCGTCCGTTGGCGTTGCTAGGATGCCCGATTCGTACCGCTGAGTTCCCGTGGGTTGAGTGCGAACAGCACGAAACCTGTGGGAGGCGGGGGACCCAACGTTGTTGGGGCTAATCGCGTGTATACGCGTAGCGCCGCTCTTTCGGCGCGAGCCCGTCAGCTAACCCCGTAAGCCCAAGAAAGAGGACGGCGATGCCATACGGAGATGGACCGCGCCCAGCCGAGGGCACAGGCGAGCGACCGACCACGCAGCCGCCGGCGCGGCGCACGGTGACGATCCGTGGACAGGTCGCCGATCCTCGCAGCACGAGGATGGTCGACGTCGATCGCCGTCGGCCGCCGCGTCGCGCCCGCGACCGCGCGATGAGCCGGCCGGATCGAGTGGCCCTGTGGGCCGTCCTACTGTGCCTGCTGCTGCTGGCCGCCGCAGCGACGAGCTCGCACGCCGCCGTCCGCGCTGCTCGAGGCGCAGCTTCGTCGGCGGGAGCCCTGGTCCGCTGAGCACCGCGTCGGCTCTGCGCCCGAGGCGCCCGCTGTCGCGCGCGAGGCCCTCGGGCAGCCGATGAGGCCAGGCTGAGGGCACCCAGTCCCCGTCGCCGCTGGTCAGCGGCGGGTGATAGCTTTCGACTCGTGGCTTCGCGCGGCGTGGACGGCACTCGCGCCCAGTCCTCGAACCAGGACGTCGGGGGCCGAATCAATCAGGCGGGTGAGCCCAGGCTGGTCGGGCTCGAGAGCGTGCGGGGGATCGCCGCGATCGTCGTCGTGTGGGCACACGCCTGGCAGATGTCGCGCGACTACGCCGGCACCACCTACTCTCAGCGCCTGGAGGGTGGCGGCATCTACTCGGTCTTCGTGTTCTTCGCGCTCTCGGGGTACCTGCTTTTCTGGCCGTTCGCGCAGGCTGCGTGGGGGAACCGCGGACCGGTCAGCCTACGCAATTACGCGCTCAACCGCGCATGGCGGGTCCTTCCCGTCTACTACGTCGCGCTCGCCGTGATCCTGCTGGTCCAGTACCACGGGGGATCGGTCCGTTTCTGGTTCTCGTTCGCGACCTTCACGGAGGACTACTCCCACGTGACACTCGGTTTCGTGGACACACCGATGTGGTCGGTCGCGACCGAGATGCAGTTCTACATCCTGCTGCCGCTGATCGCGTGGGGCATCGTGAAGGTGTCGCGCGGCTCGCTCCGCAGGGCGGCCATCGCGCTGGCGGTGCTCGCAGTGCCGACGTTGATCGCGCGGGAGGTCATCCGCTACGGACTGCCTTTCAACGACAACGTGCAGTACCTCGACAACACGTTGCTCGAGACCTTCGGCTACTTCGCGCTCGGGATGGCCCTGGCGATATGGAGGCTCTCACTCCGGCAGCGCAGGCCGAAATGGCTCGACGGCCCCCTGGGTCACTCAACGGTCTGGCTCGGCGGGGCGCTGGTTCTGTGGCTGATCGCCTGCTACGACTACAACTGGGAGGTCCTCGGCGGGCTCGCGAGCATGCTGCTCGTCGGCGCAATAGTCATGCCGCTGCGGCATGGCTGGGCGATCAAGCCGTTCCGCTGGCGGCCGCTGGCGTTGATCGGCGTGATCTCGTACAGCATCTACCTCTGGCACTATCCGATCCTGGTCGCGATCTCGAACCGAAGTCTCACCGACGCGGTTCCTGTCCTCGGTCGCGGCCTCAGCCAGATGTTCGTACTCGGACTCGCGCTATCGGTTGCGGTGGCGGCCCTGTCGTACTGGCAGATCGAACGCCGCGGGCTCGCTCGCCGGCGTCCCTGGTCGGTGAACGCGGTCAGCGCCGAGCCGGAGACGCCGGCTCCCCTTTCCGAGGCTGCCGCTCCGGCGACTCCGTCGCTGACCCATGGGTGAGCGCCCGATCGACGGTGATCGCCCAGAGCTCGTGGCCGCCGCCGCCGCCGGCAGGATCGGCCAGGCGGGCGAGACGAGATTGGTCGGGCTCGAGAGCGTGCGGGGCCTGGCGGCGATCGCCGTGGTGTGGACGCACGCCTGGGCGCTGTCTCGCGAATACAACATCTCCACGTTCGCGCACCGCCTGACCGTCGGCACGATCTACGTGATCTATCTGTTCTTTGTGATGTCGGGATATCTGCTGTTCTGGCCGTTCGCGCAGGCCGCCTGGGGGAATCGCAAGCCGCTCAGCGTGCGCAGCTACGCGCTCAACCGAGCGTGGCGGGTGCTTCCTGCCTACTACGTCTGCCTGGTCATCCTGATGCTGGTTCAGCAGCACGGGGGCCCGCTCCACTACTGGGTCGCGTTCGGGACGTTCACGCAGGACTTCTCGTCGACCACGGTGGGTCAGGTCGACTCGCCGATGTGGTCGCTGGGCACCGAGATGCAGTTCTACATCCTGCTGCCGCTGATCGCGTGGGGCCTCGCGCGCGTGGCCCGCGGCTCGATCCGTGTCGCGGCGATCTTGCTCGGCGTGATTGCGGCAGGCAGCTTCGTGGCGCGCGAGGCCTTGAACTACGGACTGCTAGGGACGGTTCCGCGTACGGGGCTGGCGCTTGGACTCGACTACTCGATCCTCGAGTTCTTCTGTTACTTCGCGCTCGGGATGGGCCTGGCGCTCTGGCGGCTCCAGGTTCTGGCCCGCAGGCCGCGCTGGCTCGACGGGCGCCTGGGTCATTCCGACACCTGGTTCGCCGCGGCGGTGGTCCTGTGGATACTCGCGTGCTACCGCTACCAGTGGGAGCTGCTCGGCGCGCTCGCGAGCGCGCTGATCATCGGCGCGCTGGTGCTACCGCTCCGTCACGGCCGGGGCGTGGCCCCGTTCCGCTGGCGGTGGACGGCGCTGATCGGAGTCATCTCGTACAGCATCTACCTCTGGCATCTGCCGGTCCTGCTCGCGATCTCCAATCGGAGTCTCACCACCACCTACCCGGTCAGCTACGGTCGCGGCATGACGCAGCTGTTCGGCATCGGGTTACCGGTGTCGGTCGCGATCGGGGCCCTCTCGTACTGGCAGATCGAACGCCGCGGGCTCTCTCGCCGGCGGCGCTGGTCGGGGAACACGCTGGCCTACGCGCCAGTGGCCGAACCGGCGGACGCCGACTCCAACGCGACTTCGGCGTCGGGGGCCGAGTCAGGGGCGATTGGCGGAGCATCATGAGGATCCAGGCTTAGGCCTATCCCACTTCCCGCTGAGCCGGGGTTTATCGGCCTCCGTATAAGGAAAGGAGTGGAACATCGGGCTAGCCATCCCGATCTCGCGGAGGCGAGACGGGTGGTGACGTCGAAGATGATCCAGCTGGCGCTTTGCCCGCTTGTGCGATCGCTTCGCGCCAGATATACTTATCAACCGTAAGCAACTCTCGAAAGTATAGGAATTGGCTGGCTTTTGAGCTGCCGATCCGCACCCCCGGTGGTCCATATGAAGACCCAAATGAGCAGATTCCAAATCCATGACGACCTGACAGCGCCGGAGGGCTCTGTGCCCGTGTTGCGCGGCGCATTGGCGACGGGCGGTCAGCTGCCGAACTTTCTCGGCGTTCTGGCCGGTTCGCCGGCGGCGCTCCGCGCGTACGCACGGTTCCGGTCCGAGCTCCGGCACGGCAAGCTGAGCCTGGCCACACTCGAGCGGATCTCGCTCGCCGTGGCCGAGCACTACCACTCGGAGCCCGGGATTGCGATGCACTCTCGCACCGCCCGTGCCGCCGGGCTCGGCCTCGACGAGGTGGCGCTCGCGCGCCAGTTCAGCTCGAAGGATCCGAGCCAGCAGGCGCTCCTCACCTACCTCCACGCGCTGATTCAGAACGAAGGTAAGCCGCCCATGTACCTCCATGAGGAGGCGCGCGAGGCAGGCTGGGACGACGAGCAGATCCTCGAAGCGATCGCGGCGTTGTCGCTCGAGGGCTTCACCGCGATGGTCAACGTCGCGGGCGAGGTGCCGGTGGACGGCTCGAATGAGGCGTCGCGGGCCCTCAAAGCAGCGTAAGCTGGGGCAGATGAGGACCTGCGGCCATTCGGCTCACGGCGATCGTGAGGCAACGGCCGCGGGCTGCTGCCCGTTCTACCACGAAGCGGTAGAGCTCGTCGGGCGGCGCTGGACGGGGGCCATCCTGCGCGTCCTGATGGACGGACCGCTGCGCTTCTCTGAGGTCGCCCAGGCGGTCCCCGAGCTCTCGGACCGGCTTCTCTCCGAGCGGATGAAGGAGCTCGAGTCGCGTGGGATCGTCGCGCGCACCGTCAAGCCCGGTCCCCCGTTGCGAGTCGAGTACGAGCTCTCGATCATGGGCCGAGAGCTCGAGCCGGCGCTCTCAGAGCTCGAGCGCTGGGCGCGCCGCTGGCTCAGGCCGCGGCAGGGCGTCCGCGCCTCCTAGTGGCTAGCCGAGGCTCGCGGAGTGCGTGCTGCTCGCGTCCCGCCAGCTCATCCGCGAGCGCACGAGTCGCAGCGACATGGGGTGGATCCCCGATCCGGACTCCAGCAGCGAGCTCTTGCCGTGCTCGAAGCGGTGGACCTCATACGTCGTAACGTGACTGGTGATCGATGCGCCTTCGGCGATCCACCCGACAGCACCTCCTTTCCGAAGCACCAACGACTCGACCGACACGAACGACTCCGGCCCGAGCGGCAGGGTCGAGGCCGGCACGTCCTCCAGCCGTCGACCGCTCGTGAGGTCGCGGACGACGACGGTCGAGGATGCGGTGTCGACACCGCAGGTCTCGAGTCCGTAGGCGACGATCTCGCCCGATAGCTGGACGGGCCCGACGCGCCCTGTGGGGAGGTTGCAGAAGCCGGCACCGCCGAGCTTTCGGCGCGCGCCGGTGGCATCGATGCAGCCGTACACGGAGCCGCTCAGCGAGAACACCCGCGCGGCGCTGTCCACAGCCAGTGTCCGCGCACCTCGTGTCAGGCAGCGGGCCTGGTCCACACTGCGGTGCGTGGCCGCCGCGGCGCACGAAGCCAGTGCCAGCGTCGCTGCGCTGGCGAGGAAGGACCCGGATATGAGGCGACTGACGCGACACATGTCCAGCGCGGACCGTACCGCCCCGCCACCGCGCATGCAGCCTCGCGACGGCGCGCCGGTAAGGTTCGCCGCTCGTTACCACGCCGGAACCGGTCAGGAGCCCTAGAGGATGGCAGACGCCCCGCTCACCCCAGATGACGTCATGGCCCTTGCCAAGGAGCACGAGATCCGTTTCATCCGGCTCTGGTTCACGGACATCCTCGGCCAGCTGAAGTCGTTCTCGATCAACGCCACCGAGCTTGCGGACGCTTTCGAGGGCGGAATGGGGTTCGACGGGTCGTCGATTACGGGCTTCAACGCGATCGAGGAGTCGGACATGATCGCGATGCCCGATGCAAGCACGTTCTCACGGCTTCCCTGGAGCCCATCGGAATCCGGCGTCGCGAGGATGTTCTGCGACATCCTCACTCCGGAGCGGACCCCTTACGAGGGCGATCCCCGCCACGTCCTTCGGCGGGCTGTCGAGCGCGCTTCGGCGATGGGATTCGACCACTACTACGTCGGCCCCGAGCTCGAGTACTTCTATTTCCGCGACTCCAAGTCCACCGAGGTGCTCGACGAGGGCGGGTACTTCGATCTGACGACGCTCGACGCCGGTTCGGACCTCCGTCGCGAGACGGTGATCGCTCTCGAGGCCTTCGGCATCCATACCGAGTACACCCACCACGAGGTCGGTCCGAGCCAGCACGAGATCGACATGCGCTACGCGGATGCGCTGAAGATGGCCGATGACTGTATGACGTACCGGATCACGGTCAAGGAGTTCGCGCTCAAGTACGGCCTGCACGCGACGTTCATGCCGAAGCCGCTGTTCGGCGAGAACGGGTCGGGCATGCACACCCATCAGTCGCTGTTCACGGGTCAGCGCAACGCCTTCTTCGACGCCGACGACACCTACTTCCTCTCCGACATCGGCAAGGCGTTCATCGCCGGGCAGCTCCGCCACGCGCGCGAGATCTCCTCGATCTTCGCCCAGTGGGTCAACTCCTACAAGCGGCTCGTGCCCGGCTATGAAGCGCCCGTCTACGTCGCCTGGTCGCGCCGCAACCGGTCGGCGCTCGTGCGCGTACCGATGTATCACCCCGGTAGCGAGAAGGCGACCCGGATGGAGCTCCGCTGCCCCGACCCGGCCTGCAACCCGTACCTCACCTTCGCGGTGCTGCTGCAAGCCGGCTTGGAGGGGATCGAGCACGGCTACGAGCTTCCCGACGCGATGGAGAAGAATCTCTACCACCTCTCGCCCGACGAGCGCAAACGGCTCGGTATCGAGCAGCTCCCGGAGACGCTCGGCGAGGCGATCGAGCTGACCGCGGAGTCCGAGCTCGTACTGCGGACCCTCGGCGAGCACATGTTCAACCGCTACATCGAGATCAAGCGGCAGGAGTGGGACGACTACCGGGTGCAGGTGACGCCGTGGGAGATCGCTCGGTACCTGCCCGTGCTTTAGCCCCCGAAAGGCACGGTCGATAATTTCCGGGATCTTCCCCCCGCAGGCGCCGGACGGCCTCACGGCCGACGCGAAGTCGGCCGCCGACGGCTCGAGACCGGCGAGCGGCCCCTCACGCTCCCGCCGCTGGACCGTGTTCGTGCATCAGGACGGCATCATCCTCTGCGCGACCGTGCGCGCCTTGGCCGAGCTCGGGATCCTGAAAGCATCGCTCGATGGCGAGACCTCGCTCACGGACCTCTGTCCGGATGTGGTGCCGGGGGGCTTCGGCTATCTGCGAGTCGGTCTGCGGTGCTTGGCCAGTCAGGGCTGGCTCGAGCCCTCGGCAGCCGCCGATCCCGGCAGCACGACCATCCGCTGGACTGCGAACGGCCGCCTGGTCGCGCCCTATCTCGATCGCTACGTGGCGACGGGCAGGTTCCTAGCCGGCTTCGATCGCCGTGAGGACGACGCTTGGCTGCGCGCGTGGGACGACGGGCAGATCGCCTCGCTGGTCGAGCTCGTGGAGCTGGCCGCGCAGGGCTGGGGCCTCGGCCCGGAGCTGCCCTCCGATGCGCGTGCGCTGACGAGAACCCACCTCGACGCCGCGCTCGTCGTGCCGGCCATGATCTGGCTGCTGGAGACGCACCGGCTCGCCGAGGACGGGCCGAGCCTGACCGACGACGCGCTCGGCGAGGCGATCGGTCGCCTCTTCGGCACCCTCGGATGGGTCAGCCACGACTCCGCCGCCTGGACCCCCGCGGGGCGCGAAGCCGCCACGCTGGCGGTCCATTTCGGGATGGCGGGGTCGTATCTGCCGATGCTCGCACGGCTGCCCGAGCTGTTCCGAGGCGAGATGAGCGTGACCGGCGAGGCTGAGAGCGGCGAGTGGCACGTCCATCGACCCCTAAACGTGCGCGCGAGCGCGATGGCACACAGACGCTACTTCGCCGACGCCGACGACCTGTTCGTCGATCTCTTCGGTCGCGAGCCGGTGACCGACCAGCCGCGCTTCGTCGCCGATATGGGGTGCGGGGACGGCAGCTGGCTGCTGCACCTGCACGAGCTGATCATGACGCGCACGCTGCGCGGCGAGCTTGCCGCCGAGTATCCGTTGCTGATGGTCGGCATCGATTACAGCCCGGCGGCACTGGCGGAGGCGCGCCGGCTGCTGGAGGCGGCCGCCGTCCCCGCGCTGCTGATCGAAGGCGACATCAGCAATCCGGACCAGGTGAGCGACGCTCTCGCCGTGCAGGGGCTGGCGATGGACGACGGACTTCACATCCGCGCATTCATCGACCACAACCGCGGCTACTGGGGCGCGGAGACGGACATCCCCGTCCCCGGCGTGTCGAGCGGCGCGTACGTAGGTCCCGGGGGCCGGTCGCTCGACGGCGCAGCGGTGGAGCGGGATCTCGTCGCACATCTGCGGCGCTGGGCGCCGCATGTCGCCAAGCACGGTCTCGTCGTGCTCGAGGCACATTGCGTGCACCCCGCGATCGCGCGCAAGCACCTCGGCGCTATCCACAGCGTGGCCTTTGACGCGTACCACGGGTACTCACACCAGTACCCGCTCGAGCACACGGCGTTCCTCGAGTGCTGTCGCCTCGCCGGCTTGCGCCGTGTGACCGAGTGGGAGCGCCGCTACCCGGTGAGCAGGCCGTTCGTCGCGGTGACCCTCAACCGGCTGCTTCCGGTCGGTTCCGAGGCGGTCCTCCAGCCCGCGGGTCGATCGCGGGAGGACTGGAACACCTGGCGAGCGCCGATCGAGACCGACCTCGGCGACGGGATCGCCCTCCATGAGCTGCTCTATAAGGGCGGCGACCTCACGCATCCACGCTCGTGGTGCTCCGCCGCCACCGGATACGTGGTCGCCGGAGCGCTCGCCACGGTGCAAGCAAGGCTCGCGCGCGCTCGCCCGGGCGACACCATCCGTGTGCTCGACTACGGGGCAGGAACCGGACTCGCCACGATCGAGTTCATCAAGGGTTGCCGCGAGCGCGGAATCGATCGGCGGCTGGAGCGGATCGGCGCCAAGCTCGAGCTGCATCTGGTGGATTTGCCGTCGAGCTGGTTTGCGTTCGGGTTTCAGCTGCTTGGCGATCGCCCGTGGATTCACTTTCATTCGCTGTCGAGCACCGAGCGTACGTTCCGCCCCATGCTCGAGGTAACCGGCGGCAGGAGGATGGACGTGGTGATGTCGAACATGGTCTTCCACCTGGTGCGCCCGGGCGCGCTCGCTTCGATGGCCACAGAGCTTGCCGGGGTTACCGAGGACGGTGGAGCGCTGTTCTGGAGCGCGCCCGACATCGGCCCGCCGGGCCCCTTCGCGGTCCTGTTCCACGACGCCAACCGGGCTCTGCGGCGGCGGTGGCTCGAGTTCCTGGAGTCCGATCGCGACCTGTTTGCCGGTGGCGCCCTGCGTGACGCGACCAGACAGATCCGCGACAGCTTGAACGATCAGGCCAGGGGCGCCGCCCGCGTGCGGGCGAACCGCCGTGTCCTGCCCGAGCCCAACGTTGTGACGGACGTCTTCGACGCGCTCGCGAAGGCGTTCGCCGGTCCGAGCGAGCTGAGGATCGAGACCCACGAGCTGCTCGTCGAGGACGTCGTGGATACGCTGCTCGTACCGTCCAACGGACGTGAGTACCTACCTGAGATCGAGGACCGTGAGGTCCGCGAGGGGGTGATCCGCGAGCTGATGCTGGATCACGTGCTGCCGGCCATGCGAGCTGGGGCGGCGGGAACCGCGGGTGGTCTCAGTGTTCAGTGGACGCTCGGGATGCACACCCGGGACTAGCTCGAGGGGGCCGTGGCAGGAAACTTGGCCAGGCGCCAAGAAATCTGCCACGCGCCGCGACGCGCGACGCGACGCGACGCGCCGACCTTTATCCCAGCAGCGCCGCGAGCTGCTCAGGCTCGGTGACCGGCGCTTGACAGGCGAAGTGCTCGCAGACGTACGCGGCGGCGCGGCGGTCGAGGGGTTCGCGCCCGGCGAGTAACGGAACATGCTGATCCGGGCCCGCCTCGCCAGAACCGCCCGCCAACACGAGGTGGGGACGGAAGGCGCCTCTGACCACGCGTAGAAGCTCGCCGGCGCGATCGCCGCCGCCAACGAGCGCGACCTCCTTGACCGGCGCCAAGTAGAAGTCGACGGCCCGCAGCAGGTGCCCGAACCCGTGCGGATGCTTGACCGCGATCGGGTACAGGAGCCGGAGCACAGAGACTGCATGACGCTCATATCGCTGCTCGCCAGACAGCGCCGCCAGCCGGAGCAGGCCAAACGCCGCCGACGAGCTACCCGACGGGATCGGCGAGTCGTCGAGGTCCTTGCGGCGCGCGGCGAGCTGCTCGTGATCCTCGGCGGTCATGAAGAACCCTCCGCGGTCGCCGTCGGCGAAGTACCGGGCCATCTGCTCTGCCAGCGCGACGGCCTCGTCGTACCACCGCTGGTCGAATGTCGCCTCGTACAGCGTCAGGAGCGCCTCGAGCATGAACGCGTGGTCCTCGAGATAGGCGCGGAGCCTTCCCCGCCCGTCCTTCCAAGTGCGGAGCAGGCGGCCGTGATCGTCACGCAGGTCGCGGAGAATGAACTCGGCGCACCCGATCGCGGCCCGCACGTAATCGTCGCGCTCGAGAGCGGCGCCGGCGTCGGCCAGGGCCGCGATCATGAGGGCGTTCCAGGCCGTCAGTCGCTTGTCGTCGAGGCCCGGGCGCACGCGGTCGGCGCGGACGTCGTAGAGGCGCCGCCGGATCTCGGGCAGGCTCGACGGTCGCGGGCCGTGAGCCTCGAGCACGTTCGCGCCTTCGAAGTTCCCGCGCTCGGAGGCTCCGAAGTGGGCGATCGCCGGCTCGGCGAGGGGGCCGAGGGCGTCGTGGAGCTCGGCGACCGTCCAAACGTAGAACTTGCCTTCGACGCCCTCCGAGTCCGCGTCGAGTGCGGCGCAGAACCCGCCCTCGGGGCCGCGCATCTCCCGGAGCGCCCAGTCGAGCGTCTCACAGCACACCTCGCGCAGGCGCTCCTCGCCCGAAACCTGCCACCCGTGCAGATATGCGCGCGCCAGCAGGGCGTTGTCGTAGAGCATCTTCTCGAAATGGGGAACGGTCCAGGTCGCGTCGACGGCGTAGCGGGCGAAACCGCCGCCGACCTGGTCGTAAATGCCGCCGGCCGCCATCGCGCGCAGGGTGGCGAGGGACATCTCACGCTCGCCCCGGCTCAGCAGCAGCTCGATCGTCGACGCCGGCGGGAACTTCGGCGCGCGGCCGAAGCCGCCATTCGCCGGGTCGTAGGAACGCCGCAGCGCGGTGACCGCGTCGACGAGGAGCGTGTCCTTGATCGGATCGGTCGAAGGCGCCATCCGTGCGCTCGCCTGCAAGGAGCGCACGATCCCGGCGCTCTGCTCGCGGATCTCCTCGCGGCGGCGCTCCCATGCGTCGGCCACTGCGATCAGGACCATGCGCCAGCTCGGCATTCCGTGGCGCGGCTCGGGCGGGAAGTAGGTGCCGCAATAGAAGGGTGCCTGCTCGGGCGTGATGAAGGCGTTCAGCGGCCAGCCGCCTTGACCGGTCATCGCCTGCACCGCGTCCATGTAGATCGCGTCGACGTCGGGCCGCTCCTCGCGGTCCACCTTGACGCAGACGAAGCGGTCGTTCATCAGCGCGGCGATCTCCGGATCCTCGAACGATTCGCGCTCCATCACGTGGCACCAGTGGCAGGCCGAGTAGCCGATCGAAACGAGCAGCGGTCGGTCCTCTGCGCGCGCCCGCCCGAGTGCCTCCTCGCCCCATGGGTGCCACTCGACGGGATTGTCTTTGTGTTGGAGCAGGTATGGAGAGGTCTCGTTCGCGAGTCGATTGGGCATGATGTGCAGGCTACCCGGCGGGTAGGGAGACGCCGCTCCTCGCGAGCGCGGGTACGGTAGACGTAACGTCAAACCCGATCAGTCGCGATCAGGAGAGCCCCGTGCCCGACCACCGTGAGCCCGTCACCGCCCCGAACGCACCCGCCGCGATCGGCCCCTACGTGCATGCCGTGCGCGCCGGCGGCCTGCTGTTCTGCTCCGGCCAGATCCCGCTCGATCCGCGGACCGGCGAGCTCGTCGCGGGCGGTCCCGCCGAGCAGGCGGGGCGGTGCCTGGAGAACCTCGCGGCGGTCTGCGGGGCAGCGGGCGCGAGGCTCGGCGACGCGGTGCGGGTGACCGTGTACCTGACCGACATGAGGGCGTTTGCGGAGGTCAACGAGGTGTATGCGTCGTTCTTCGAGACCGATCCACCGGCCCGCGTGGCGATCGGGGTCGCCGCTCTGCCGCGGGGGGCTCAGGTCGAGATCGACGCGGTGGTGGCGCTTGGAGCCTGAGCTGTCTGCACCGTCGCCGGCCGACATCCGCCGCGCGGCAGCCGCCGGCGCCGGCCTCGTCCGCGAGACCCCGGTGCTCAGCTCTCGGACGCTGGGCGAGCGATGCGGCGGGACGATCGCGCTGAAGACCGAGAACCTGCAGCGGACCGGGTCGTTCAAGCTCCGCGGGGCGCTCGCCAAGCTTGCCGCGCTCGGGGATCGGTGCGTTGCCGGCGTAGTGACCGCAAGCGCGGGTAATCACGCCCAAGCCGTCGCCTACGCCGCGAAGGCACGTGGCGTCCCCTGCGAGGTTTTCATGCCCGAGATCGCGCCGATCTCGAAGATCGAGGCGGTAACCGCGCTCGGCGCCCGGGTGAGCTTCGCGGGCGTTTCCGTGGAGGAGTGCCTGTCGGCGGCGCACGAGCGTGCCGCCTCCGGCGAGCTCGCTTTCGTACATCCGTTCGACGACGTCGACGTGATCGCCGGACAGGGAACGATCGGGCTCGAACTGCTCGCTCAGATCGACGACCTCTCCCTCGTGGTCGTCCCGATCGGAGGCGGCGGCCTTGCGAGCGGCGTGGCGATTGCCCTCAAGGCCGAGGTTCCGGGGATCCGCGTCGTCGGGGTTCAGGTCGAGTCTTACGCGTCGGTCGCGGCGTCGCTGGAGGCGGGCCATCCGCTTGCGGTCCTGCCCGCGCTGACGATCGCGGACGGCATCGCCGTCAAGCATCCCGGGGAGCTGACCCTTCCGCTGCTGGCGCGCTGGGTCGACGAGGTGGTCGTCGTCTCCGAGGACGAAGTCGCGGAGGCAATGGCATTCCTGCTGGTGCGGGCCAAGCTTGTGGTCGAGGGCGCGGGAGCCGTGGGCGTCGCCGCGCTGCTCGCCGGTCGTGTGGCCGGAGCGACGTCCGGGACCACGGCCGCGATCCTCTCCGGTGGGAACGTCGATGCCGGGCTGGTGGCGCAGATCGCGCGGCGGCACGAGACCCAGGCTGGTAGGCGCCTGGTGGTCCTCGCACGGATTCCCGATCGGCCCGGGTCGCTGGCTCGCCTGCTCAGGTTGGTCGGAGCGGCGGGCGCGAACCTCCTCGACGTCCAGCACGTTCGTGAGGGCATCGAGTTACACGTCCGCGAGACCGCCGTGCAGACCGTGCTCGAGACGCGCGGGCGCGAGCACTCGGACGAAGTCGTGAGGGTTATCCGCGAGTCCGGCTACGAGCCGCGCGTGGTGGTGCGCTAGACGCCTTGGCCCGCCCCGGCGGCGGCGCGCTGTCATCGCCGGGTTCGTCGCAGCGAGCGAGCAGCTCGTCGATCGCATGATCGATTCCGCGGGCGATCAGCTCGGCGTCGTCCGCCAGCTCGGCCTGCGCATAGACCCCGAAGCACGCCTGGCCGCCGACGGTGGTCATGCCGATCGAGATCCCGTGTCCTTCGGTGAGCGGCACTACCGGGTATGCGCGGGTGACCTCGCAGCCCATCAGGTACAGGGGCATCTGGGGGCCGGGGATGTTCGAGATCGTGAGATTCGAGACCTGCGCGCTCGCGAGCGCCCGCGAGGCTATGCGACGCAGGGTCCGTGGCGCGTAGCCGAGCGCGTCGAGCACCGCGCCTGATCCCTCAGGCTCGCCGGCGCGCTTGCGCTGACGCATCGCAACATGGATCTCGCGCAGGCGCCAGACGGGGTCGGTCTCCTCGCAGGGGAGCACGAGGAAGAGGAAGGCGATGCCGTTGCCCCACCGTTCGTCGGGATCCTCGATGCTCACCGGGACCATCGCCTTGACGTCTCGCATCGGCTCGTCACGTTGCTCGAGCAGCCCGCGCAGGGCGCCGGTGCTAGCGCTCAGCAGCACGTCGTTGACGGTAGTGCCGAACCGGTGCTTGATCACCTTCAGATCTTCAAGTGGACGCGCGAGGCAGGCGAGGTGGCGCGCCGCGGCCATCGGCCCGTTCAAGCGGGTGGGGGGTGCCGGCGGGAGGACCGTATGAGCCGCGGCCAGCGCGGCGCGCCGGGCTCGGCTCGGAATCTCGAGCAGCCGGCTCGGGTCGCGCGCCCAGCCGACGGGGACGCTCACGAGGTCACGCGCCTGCTCGAGATGGTGGCTGACCGCCCCGCCGATCAGCTCGAATGCGCTCGGCTTCGGGGCCGGCGACCACCCGTCGGGCGGGTCGCTCTCCGGCCTGCGGCCGATGTCTAGCAGCAGCGCCATCAGCTCGACCGCTGCCAGACCGTCGACGAGGCAGTGATGAGCCTTCCCGACCACCCCGAGCTGTCCATCGTCGAGTCGCTCGGCGATCCACAGCTCCCACAGCGCGCGGTCGTGATCGAGCTCGTGTGACATCACCTCGTCGACCAATCGACCGAAGTCGCCGCCCTGCGCCCGGCGCACGTGCAGGGCGATGTCGAAGTGCGGATCGTCGACCCAGACCGGATCGTCGAGGCCGAGTGGAATCTCGGCGAGCTTCTGGCGGTAGCGCGGCGCGCGTCCGAGCCGGCCCTCGATGTGGGTGCTGATCGCCTCGAAGCTCGGTCGCGGACCCTCTGTGGGAGGGGCGAACAGCGCTGCCCAGCCGACGTGCATCGGAGCGTGCTCTGACTCGAGCGAGAGGAAGGCGGCGTCCAGCGCGGACAGCCGACCGTGCGCGACGGTGGGCATGCTGGCTGTACGGATCGGTGCGCCCGGCGGATCAGGTGGAATCGGCTAACGCCAATTCCATTGTGCGTTTCACGGTCCTGTGGTTGCTATCGAACGCGGGCGCTTCGGTAAGCGCGCGCCTCGTCGACCAGCGCCGCGATCAGCGGGCTGGTCTCGTCGACCTCCGGGTGCCACTGAACGCCGAGCGCGAAGCGCTGGTCGCGTGCCTCGATCGCCTCGGGGAGATCGTCGATCGTCGACCAGCCGGTCACCTCGAGTCCGTCACCGAGCTCGGCGACGGCCTGGTGGTGATGGGACTTGGTGCCGTGGATCGGCTCTCTGGCCACCCGCTCGGCGAGCGATCCCGGGGTCAGCCGCACGTCGTGGTCGGAGTCCTCGAAGCTGCCCGGGTTACGCCGGTGCCCGGAATGCCCGACCTTGTCCGGCACGTGTTGCAGGAGTGTGCCACCGAGTGCCACGTTCATCACCTGCATCCCACGGCAGATCCCGAGCACGGGAAGGTCGAGCTCGAGGGCCCGGCGGACGAGTGCGATCTCGGTCTGGTCGCGCTCCGGCACGGTGCTCGTCTCGGTTTCATCATGTGGCTTGGCTCCGTAGGCGGCAGGGTCGATGTCGACGCCGCCCGCGAGGATCAGGCCGTCGAGCCTCCCGAGTGCCTGGTCTGGGTCCGCAATCAGCTCCGGATCGGGCGGGATCATGACCGCGAGCCCGCCGGCGCGCTGGATCGCGGTGATGTAGTTGACCGGCAGCAGCACGGCACGCTGGCTCCACACGCCCCAGGTGGCGTCGGTGAGGCCGGCGCAGATGCCGACCGCGGGGCGTGAAATGAGCATCTCCGGAGCGTAGCGGGGGCGGCCTCGCGAGGCGCGTGGCGCCGAGCACGCAGCTCCCCGGGCTGAAATGCGAACTGGAATCTACGAGCGCCGAAGCTCAGCCCGTCTGATCTTGCCGCTGGACGTCTTTGGCAGCTCGTCGGCGAAGTCGACGATCCGCGGGTACTTGTATGGCGCAGTCTGGCGCCGGACGTGCTCCTGCAGCTCCGAAGCGAGCGCAGTCCCGGGCTCGAATCCTTCGCGCAGGACGACCACCGCCCGCACCACGCCGCCGCGCTCCTCATCCGGAGCTTCGACGACTGCGGCCTCCGCGACCGCGACGTGTGATACGAGCGCCGATTCCACCTCGAACGGGCCGATCCGGTACCCGGCCGAGATGATCACGTCATCAGCGCGCCCCTCGAAGTACAGGAACCCGTCCTCGTCCTGATGTACGCGGTCGCCTGTGTGCCACGGCATCCCGGGCGGGGGCGGGTCCTCGCCGAGATTGTGTAGGAAGAACGTGGGGTCGCTCGCCGGGTCGGCCAGCACGAGCTCGCCGTCCTCGACGCGGAGATCGACCCCGGGAAGCGGCTTGCCCATCGAGCCGGGGCGCACGGGCTCGCCGGGTGGCATGCCCGTGAGCTGGCCGGTCTCGGTCTGCCCATAACCGTCCCGGATGTCAAGTCCGAGCCCCTCCTGAAAGACCCGGAGGACCTCCGGGTTGAGAGCCTCGCCCGCGGCGACGAGCGCGCGCAGCCGCGGCAGTGGCGCCAGCTCGGCGCGCTTGGCGATCACGCGATACTCGGTCGGCGCCATGCAGAGGACGTTGACGCCCTCCGATGCGAGGATCTCGAGTCGCTCGGCCGGTTCGAAGCGCGCGTCATGCAGCAGCGCTGCGGCGCCGCGCAGCCACGGCGCGACGAACGCGTTCCGCGCCGACTTCGACCACCCGCTCGCGGCGGTGCACCAGACAAGCTCGCCGGGTCGCGCATCGAGCCAGTGCGTGGCCTGAAGCAGCTGGCCCGGAAGGTAGCGCTGGCCGTGGAGGACGCCCTTCGGCTCGCCGGTCGTGCCGCTTGTGAAGGTGATCAGGCAGGGGTCGGTCGCGAGCAGGTCCGTCGCGGCCGGAGCGGGCGCGGGGACTGGCGCGGCGAACAGGTCCTCGTCGGGCACGGCGAGGACGGTGCACGCGGGGCCCGCCGCTTCGACCTCGGCCAAGTTGCGTACGTCGGCGACGATCAGCTTCGGCTTGGCTACTTCGAAGCGCAGCCGCAGGTCGTTGGATCTGAGCTGCTCGTTGCATGGCAGCACGACCGCGCCGATGCGGAAGCACGCCACCATCGCGAGGACCCATTCCGGGCGGCTGCCGATCAGCGTCAGCACCACATCACCGCGCCCGACGCCGTGCGCCTCGAAGGTCGCCGCGAGGCTCGCGCTGCGCCGCGCCACCTCGCCGAATGACCACTCCCGCCGACGTCCGTCGCGCGCCAGCTCGACCAGCGCTCGCCGCTCCGCCGGCGCCGCGTCGACCACGTCGCGGGCGAAGTTCATGCGGACCCCACGGCGCCAGTGTGGCAGGTGTCAGCCGTGCGGACGCTCGATGACGGCGCCCTGAGCTCCGCGGCCGGCGCCGAGCCGGAGGCTGTGTCAACCCGTTCACGCGTACCGGCGTTTAATGAGCTGTGGTGACCAACGAGCGGATCGCGGGGACGGTCTTGCAGCTAGACCCATCGTTCGATGCATTCGTCTCGGGAGGCTCAGCGAGGCTGCTTCGCAGCGCCTACCTCATTATCGGAGACCGAGCCCACGCAGAGGACCTGCTCCAAGTAACTCTCGTGAGGACCGCTCGTCGGTGGGAGTCGGCCCGTGAGGCGCCTGACGCCTACGCCTATCGAGTCCTGATGAACCTGCTCAAGGATCGCCAGCGAGGGCTGAGCCGGCGCGTGACAGAACAGCCGCTCGGTGATCAGGTCGCCACTTTCGCCGCCGCCGGAGATCACGTCGAAGCCGTGAGCGATCGCGACGCGCTCGTCCGTGCGATGAAGCTCTTGCCGGCGCGCCAGCGCGAGGTGGTGGTGCTGCGGTTCTTTGCCGATCTGTCGGTGTCGGAGACCGCGGCAGCGATCGGCTCCTCGCAAGGGAGCGTGAAGACCCACACGAGCCGCGCGCTCGCGAAGCTCCGCGAGGCACTCGCCGACGACGATCACGACGCCCTCACTGTGAGGACCGAGGTACCTGGTGCTGACTGACGAGCAAGTAATCCAACGACTTCGCGACGCCCTCGAAAGCGAAGCAGCCGGAATCGACCCTCAACCCCGCCTGCACGCGAGGATCCATCAGGAGCTACTGACGGCTCCACCGAGCGATCGCGCCTACCGGTGGCGGAGACCCGGCGCCCGTCTACGGCTGCCGAACCTCGGCAGCGTCGTCACGGCGCTCGCGAGCGTCTCAGCCGTGGTGGTCGCGGTCGTCGCGATCGCGACGCTCGGCCACAGCCGGTCCAGTCCCCGCCGCGGGGCGCGCGGACCGGTGACTTTGGCGGCACTCGAGGCGAGGCTCGCGGTGCTTCGCCGCCCGCAGACCTCGGCGGATCGCCTGCCGCATGATCTCGCGCGCGCGGCCGCGCGATCTGGACATGCCGTGATCATTTCCAGGCTCACCCGACTCGCTGTGGTCCTCGACACCGGCCCGCGCCGCGAGGTGCGCGTGTACGTGATCGTCGAGAAGCCGGCGGCCCGGCGGATCGGCGGTCGCGGCGGGTCAGTCATGCCGCGTGCGGGCTACCGGGTGTCGTCCGTCGCATCCTGGACCGTGGCACGCGGAAATCGCTACAGCTACGGCGGCGGGGTTGGCGCATTGGTCGTGCCGCCGGTCGCGGCGAGGTGCCGGAGCATTTCGCCACCTGGCTGCGGATTCGGAGCTCAGCTCCCGGGCGACCCTGGGAACGTTCGGCGCTTGCGCGGCGTCGACATGAGCATCGTCCCCGACGGCGTCACGCACGTCGACTGGATCTTCGGCGACCCGTTCGGAAGCACGAAATTGATCCAGCCAGCCGTCGAGGACAACGTCGCGGCCGCCAAGGTCCCGCCGAACGAGGGTTACCTGTCAAGCGCGATGTGGTACGGCGCCGGCGGACGCTTGATCGCCTCTTTCGACGATCAGGCTGAGGTTGCCCGTCAAGAGGTGGCCCGAGCCAGGGCGATTGGGAGGCACACGCCGATCGCCTCGTCGCTCATGCGGCGCTTCGCGGTGTTCCGGAGCCCCCCGCCTCCGCCGGCGGTCCGGCGAGCGCTTCCATTCATGCTCGCGCGAGGCGCGGTTTTGAGCAATTTCATGGGGCTGAACGTCGATCAGGCTCGTTTCGTGCCCTATCCCGGAGCGCCCAGCCGGCCGGGCACCGGGCCCGGGATCTGGCTGATCCCGGGAACCAGCGGCGTCTCCCTCTACGACGGCTCCGCCAGCGTCGGCAACCCGTTCAGCATCGTCTACGAGGAGGGCGGATTGATATTGACCACCACGACCGGCGGCGATGAGGCCAGCACCGGGGGCCTGCATCCGGGTGGGAAGTCAAGACCGGCCACGGGAGGCCAGGGCACGCAGACCGTCGGCGGCCTCGTCGCGGATGGGAACGTGACTGTCGCCGTGCAGCTCGCCGGCGGGGCGGTGAGGAAGATACCGGGGGTCGACAACGTGTTCTCGATCACGGTCAGCGGTCACGCTCGAGTCGTCGCCGTGATCGCGCAGAACTCGGCTGGTCGCAAGGTCACGTTCCACTAGTGACCGAGGCCGGTGAACGCCGCCGCGTCCGGCCCGGTCATCCGGAGGCCGTGGAGGACGACGAGCAGCCCGGCTTCGGCCCAGAGCGCACGCGCAAGCCAGACCGTCCGGCTTACGGTGCCGATCTCGGGTTAGATCCGCTGCAGCTCGCTCGCCGTCGGGCGTGGCCCGGCGCCGGGCATGCCATTGACCTACGGGGTACCGAGATAGCGAGCCGGCAGGCGCCGCTCGTCGACGCCAGCGCCCCGCCTCTCCACCCGGTAGGCCGCCGCGTGGCGACGGGAAGAGACCACCTCGGTAAGCTCCTCGCCGGAGAAAACGAGCGCGGCGCCGTCATCGGCCGCCCAGCCGTCACCAAGCTCGCCAGCCGCGATCAGCCGCTGGAATTCGGGGCGTCGCTGCGTCTCGCCGTCGTAGTGGGGGCAGCAGCTGGCGCCGATGAGGCCGAGACCGTCGCGCAGCGGGGCGAGCACGTCAAAACCGTATGAGTCGGTCACCGACTCGGCGAACCAGCAGTTCATCCCGGCGCTGATGCCGCCGAGCACCACGCCCTCGTTCCAGGCGCGAAGGAGGATCCGGTCGAGCCCGTGAGCCCGCCACACCGCGAGCAGGTTCACCGTGTTGCCGCCGCCGACGTAGATCGCATCCTGCGCGAGCACGAACGACTCCAGGTCCACCACATCTCGGTTGAAGAGCCTGAGATCGCACGGTCGGCAGTCGAGCGCGGCGAATGCGCGGTAGAACCGCGCGACATAGCCGTCGGCATCGCCGCCTGCGGTCGGCACGAAGCAGACCCGGGGCGACGGCGACCGCGCCAGCGAGAGAAAGAACATGTCAAGCAACGGATTGTCCGGCTCCATCGAGAAGCCTCCACCGCCCATCGCAATCAACCTGCGCCGCTCCACGGACTTCAACCTAGCGAGGTGCCGTGCGTTACGCCCGGCAGGTGGGACCGCGGAGGCGTGGACGTGCGGTCTGTTCTTTGGGGCTGTCGGCCATGCCAGAGACGGGATTGACGCGCAGATCCGTGATGTCGATCCGTCGTCGTTGATGCCGGCGGGTGCGATCGGATCCTTTGCACCGGTGTGTCTGTTGACCCGGGCAGGCCGGGGTGTCGGCGTCGGCGGTTCGGGCGCACGGTGCGCTGAGAGCTACTCCTCACGCTGCGAAGGTGAGCAGGGACGCCTGACGACGAGGTCTAACTAGCGAGCGCGAGCAACAAGCGTCGCTCGCTGTGCGCGCATCAGACCAGGGATAGGACGCTCAAAGCTTTACGGGAAACCACTGACCCGAAGGTGCAAATAGTCCGCTATAAGTGGTCCAAGCCCGAAGTGTGAAGTGCCTCAGTCCTGAAGTTGCTGGCCACTAGATGGCTCTGGGCGGGGAATGTACAAGGCGTAACTTCGGGTCTCTACCAGAAGGGGAAGTGGTATGCCTATCAAGTTAAACTCTGTCCTCCGCAGGCGGCAACTAACGCGCCCCCGAGCATCACGAGCTGGTCTTTGTGTGGCGGGTGTGATCGTCGGATGCACGCTCGGCTTACCGGTGGTGGCGTCAGCAGCGCCGCTTACGCGTGCGAGCCTTGAAAAGGCCGTCAAAACGCCTGCCTCGCAGCTGACCTCGGCTGATCGTGCCGAACTCACGACAGCACTTCGCGATGCGACCGTCAAGACAACGAGTAGCTCGCAAGTGTCGACTAGGAACGCGAACGCTGTTAAGCCAATGGGAGTCGGAGCGTGCTACGGAGGCGAGTGGACCAGGTACACGCTGAGTACTGCTGGGATTAACCTTGCCTGGTCGCAGGTAGGAGTCGGAGGCTGGTGTGCTGGCCCTGGCGGTCAGGCGATAGTCGAGGTGAGCGGGTGGAGCTTCCCGAACTGGCTTGCTGCCCCGTACTGCGTCGCAGGTGACCCGACCACGCACGGACCCGATGGGTCATACGTGGGAAGTAACTCTACCTGGGCCCACGGTCTGCAGACGTTACACGTCGGGATCTCGTACGCGTTTGGCTGTGCCGGGCTCAATACCGCTGAGGATGCTTTGCGAATCGCCTACAACGGCTATTGGGACGGGTATGACGACTTCGGGTACTAACTGACACACCGCAGTCTCAGGACCTAAAGCCCGAACGCGACCCGCAATGTGCACGGTCGCCATGGTCGGGTCGTGCCGTGCCGAACCGGCGAGGATTCGCTTCCGAGCGGATGTTCGCCGGTGTAGGCGCTCCACGCACGCAGCGAGGGCGCCGGGGAAGTCGATCGGCGGTCGGTCGGCCCGATCTCGTTCAGGATCGCATCCGCACGGTGTAGCGTCGCTCGCGTGGGGGCTCACACCGGGGTAACCTCCACCGACCCGGAGAGCCCGAAGCGAGGAGGAACGATGCTGTTTGGCCAGGAGCACGTCGAGCGTTACCGCGAGACCGATGGAGAGGAGGGCCACGACTGGAACGGCACGACGGTGCTGATCCTCACCACCACCGGTCGCCAGTCGGGGGAGGCGCGGAGCACGCCGCTGATCTACGGCACCCACGGCGATGACTACCTGGTGGTCGCCTCGAAGGGCGGCGCTCCCGAGCATCCCGCGTGGTACCTCAACCTTTCCGCTGATCCGGAGGTCGAGCTGCAGGTCCGCGACGATCGCTTCAGGGCGCGCGCCAGGACCGCGACCGCCGAGGAGAAGCCCGAGATGTGGTCGACGATGACGGAGCGCTGGGCGCCGTATGACGAATATCAGGCGAAGACGGATCGGGAGATCCCGATCGTCGTGCTCGAGCGCGCTTGAGCTCTCCGTAGCTGCACTAGCGTCCAGCAGTCGTGAACGACGACTGGTCATCGCGGCGGCTGCACTTCGTCGGTATCGGCGGTGCGGGAATGAGCGGCCTCGCACTCGTAGCGCGCGAGCTCGGCGCGCACGTCACCGGCTCCGATCGAGTCGACACGCCCTATGCCGAGCGTCTCCGTGAGCACGGGATCGAGCCGATGATCGGGTATGCCGCGGCGAACGTGCCGGAAGGGGCCGAGGTCGTCTACTCGTCGGCCGTCCCGGCGGGCAATCCGGAGCGGCTGGCGGCGGTGGGTCGCGAGCTGCACCGCGCTGACCTGCTGGGTGAGATCACCCGCCTACGACGTTGCGTCGCGATCACCGGCACGCACGGGAAGACGACGACCGCCGGCATGGTTGTGCACGCACTCCGAGGATGCGGGTTCGATCCCTCCTATCTTGTGGGCGGCGAGCTCGGCAACACCGGCTTGAACGCCGGATGGGGGACCGGCGCATGGGTCGTCGTCGAGGCGGACGAGTCGGACCGCTCGCTGCTGAAGCTCGATCCTGACATCGCGGTCCTGACCAACGCGGAACTCGACCATCACGCGACCTACGGCTCCCGGCTCGACCTCGAGGCCACTCTGGCCGAGTTCATGCACAGCGCGGAGCGCCAGGTCGTCTGGGATCGGCCGCGGCTGCGCGCGCTCTGCCCGCCCGCCGCCGTCGCCTACGACGCCCCGGCGCCGGTGCTCGACCCGCATCGGTCGCGGTTTCGCTGGCGCGGGATCGACGTGATGGTCGGGGTGCCCGGCGCTCACAACGCCGTCAACGCGGCCGGCGCGCTCGAGGCCTGCGTGCTGGCGGGGGCGGATCCGGCGGGCGCGGCGGCGGCGCTGGCGGATTTTCGCGGCGCGCGGCGGCGGTTCGAGCGCGTCGGAGATACGCGGACCGGCGCCGCCGTATACGACGACTATGCCCACCATCCGACCGAGGTGGCCGCGATGGTCGCCGTCGCGCGGACGCTCGAGCCGGACCGCGTCGTCGCCGTCTTCCAGCCTCATCTCTACTCGCGCACTCGCGTGCTGGCGCGCGACTTCGGGGTCGCGCTGGCCGCCGCCGACGTTGTCGCGGTCGTCGATGTCTACCCGGCGCGCGAGAGCTCAGAGGACTTTCCGGGCGTGAGCGGGCTGCTGGTCGCGTCGGCTGCGGCCGACGCAGGAAGCGGACGGGAGGTGGCATGGTTACCCGGCTTCGAAGCGGCCGAGCGGTTCCTGCGGTCGATCCTCACGGCGGGCGACCTCTGCCTGCTGATGGGAGCCGGAAACGTGGACTCGCTCGCGCGGGCGTTGATCGCCTGAAATCGCCTGCACTTCGGCTCTGCCGCGTTCCGCGGCGTCGGCGGCGGCGTCTACCCTGCGGACGATGTCTGCGGATCCCTCCGGGCTCGGCCAGAGCTGGTCGATCGCCCCGCCTCCCGGCGTTGAGTACGACTACCCGCTGGCTCGCCTGACGACCTTCCGTGCGGGTGGTCCGGCGGAGCTGTTCGCGCGGGCGGGCACGCTCGCGCGACTCGAGGAGCTGGTCAGATGGGCGACCGGTGAAAACGTTCAGGTAGGGGTCATCGGCTCGGGGTCGAACCTGTTGGTGGCGGATGAGGGCGTCCGTGGACTAGTCGTGAAACTTGACAAGGACCTCGCAAAGATCGAGCTCGAAGGCAACCGCATCAGTTGCGGCGGTGGCGCCCGCCTACCTGCGGTTGCGGCGCGGGCTGCCAGGGCCGGGCTCAGCGGGATCGAGTTCGGCGTCAACATCCCGGGAACCGTCGGCGGAGCCGTGCGGATGAACGCCAACGCATATCAAGGTGACCTTGCGAGCGTGCTTGCGTGGGTCGATGTCGTCAGCGCGGGGGGCGTCGAGCGGCGCTCGCCGGAGGACCTCGGGTTCGCCTATCGGCGCTCGAACCTACGACCGGGCGAGATCGTCGCGCGGGCGTCGTTCGCGCTGGCGCCGGCGGAGATCGACGCGGTCAAGGCCACGCTCGCCGAGATGCGCGGCAGCCGGAAGGCGGCACAGCCGTCGGGGATCAAGACTTTCGGATCGACGTTCAAGAACCCCGACGACGCCCGCGCCGAGGGCCGCACGGCCGGCCAGCTCCTGGAGGCTGTGGGTGCTCGCGGCCTCCGGGTCGGCGGTGCGAGCTTCTCGTCCAAGCACGCGAACTTCGTCGAGAACCACGGCGACGCCAGCACCGCGGACGTGATTGCGCTGATGGCCGAGGGCCGGCGACGCGTGAAGGAGCGATTCGGGGTGGCGCTCGAGGCTGAGGTTCAGGCGCTGGGACCGGTGCAGCTCCCCGAGGACTGGAGCGGAACGTGAGCGCGATCACGCGGGTGCGGCTACCGCGGCCGTCGATCCGCCGGCTGCCGTCGCCTGGGCCGCGGACGGTGCTCGCGATCGTGCTCGTGGTGGCGCTGCTCGGCGGTGGCTGGCTGTGGGTGCGCGATTCGTCGTTCGTCGCGGTCGACAGCGTCACCGTGACCGGCCTCACGGGACCCAGCACTGCCCAGATCGAATCCGCGCTCGTCAGCGCCGCCCACAATATGACGACGCTCGACGTGAACATGTCGGCGCTGCGGCTCGCGGTGGCGCCGTTCCCGGTGGTCAAACGGCTGAGCGTCAGCACCCAGTTCCCGCACGGGATGCGAATCCGCGTAACCGAGCAGATAGCCGTCGGCGCTGTGACGGTCGACGGCCGACGGATTGCGGTCGCCCCGGACGGCACGCTGCTGCGCTCTCTCAGCGTGGCTGGGCTTGCGTCGATTCCCGTCACGGTCCCTCCGGGTGGCAACCGTCTGAGCGACCACTCCGCGCAGGAGGCGGTCGCGCTGCTCGCAGCGGCGCCCAGGTGGCTGCGCGCGCGGGTCACACAGGTTTCGAGCATGTCCGCGAACGGGCTCGTCGCGCAGCTGCGGCGCGGCCCTGAGATCTACTTCGGCGCCGCGACCGATCTGCTGGCGAAGTGGACGGCGGTGGCGCTGGTGCTCGCCGACCCCAGCTCGGTAGGGGCCGCGTACATCGACGTGACGGTGCCCGAGCGGCCGGCTGCCGGTGGCGTCGGGGAGCCGGCGTCATCCAGCCAGTCCGCCGCCGGCGCCGGCGCCGCCGCGGACGCAAATTCGACGGGCGTCCAGGGGGCGACCGGTGCCGGCGCGACCACGGGCGCGGCGGGCGCCACCACGGGCGCGGCGGGCGCCACCACGGGCGCGGCGGGCGCGACCGGCGCGGCGACGGACACGCTTCAGGGCAGCGCCGGCACGGGCGCGGCAACGGGCAACGCGACCGTGTCGGCGCCGACGACCTTGTCGACGACCGGGACCACCGGAGGCTAACCCTATAGTAGAGCTTTAGGACTCAGAAATCGCAACTCTCGGACTCCCGTCGAGACTTGGGCATTTTGCAACGGACGTTGCGAACCGAGGCCCTGTGTTGACTTCGCCCATCACCAGGCCATAACGTGCAAAACTCCCGCAACGAGCGAAACAGCAATAAATGCTCAACGCTACCTCGAGGGTCGGACGGTCACCTATGGAACGCGGCAGTTACCTGGCAGTCATCAAGGTCGTCGGAGTTGGCGGCGGCGGCACCAACGCGGTCAACCGCATGGTCGACGCGGGGCTGCACGGCGTCGAATTCATCTCGGCGAACACAGACGCGCAGGCGCTCGCGATGTGTGAAGCCGACATCAAGCTCAACATCGGGCACGATCTGACGAAGGGCCTCGGCGCGGGCGCCAACCCGGACATCGGTCAGGGCGCGGCGGCCGAGTCGCGCGACGAGATCAAGGAGGCGCTGAAGGGCGCGGACATGGTCTTCGTCACCGCCGGCGAAGGCGGCGGCACCGGTACCGGTGCGGCGCCGGTCATCGCCGATATCGCGAAGAACGAAATCGGAGCGCTGACGGTCGGCGTCGTCACGCGGCCGTTCTCGTTCGAGGGCACCCAGCGCGCGCGTCAGGCGCAGGACGGGATCCAGAAGCTCCGCGAGCACGTCGACACGCTGATCGTGATCCCGAACGAGAAACTGCTCGCCACCGTCGAGCGCCGTACGACGATCATCGACGCGTTCCGCGAGGCCGACAACGTGCTCCGCCAGGGCGTCCAGGGGATCACGGATCTGATCACGATCCCGGGTCTGATCAACCTCGACTTCGCCGATGTGCGCACGATCATGAGCAACGCGGGCACCGCGCTGATGGGCATCGGTAGCGCCGGCGGTGAGAACCGTGCCAGCGAGGCCGCCAAGATCGCCATCTCCTCGCCGCTGCTCGAGGAGTCGGTCGAGGGCGCCACAGGGATCCTCCTCAACATCACCGGCGGTCACGACCTCGGCCTGTTCGAGGTCAACGAGGCCGCCGAGATCGTCGCCAGCGCCGCCGACAGCAATTCGAACATCATCTTCGGCGCGGTGATCGACGACACCCTCGGCGAGGACGTCCGGGTCACGGTCATCGCCACCGGCTTCGATCACGGGCACATGCACCCGAGCGCTGCCCGCGAGAACACCCGCCGGGAGCGCCGCGACCGCGACGTGACGCTCGACTCCCGGCAGAGGAACTCGCTCGAGATCCGCGACGACGACATCGACATCCCGTCGTTCCTGCGGAATCGCTGACCCCCCGGCGATCGGCGTCGCGGCTGGGTCACGACGCCGTGCTGCGTTTGCCATGACCGTCAGGCGTTTCGCAGCACGCGCCCAGGCCTGACCGCCAGCGCGTGTACTAGCCTGGTGGTAGTGGCCCCGACCGCCGAGACCGCCCTGCGCCGCACCTCGCTCTACGAGCGCCACGTGGCCGCGGGCGCGAAGCTCGTCCCGTTCGCCGGATGGGAGATGCCGGTCCAGTACGCGGGTATCCGCGACGAGCATCTGGCGGTGCGGCGCCACGCCGGCGTGTTCGACGTCTCGCACATGGGGGAGGTGCAGACGCGGGGCCCGCAGGCCACGGCGTACCTCCAGCACATGCTCTCCAACGACGTCCGGCGGATCCCCGAGGGTGGGGCGCAGTACAGCGTGCTGTGCCGCGAGGACGGCGGGATCCTCGACGACCTTTTCACCTATCGGCTGGCCGAGTGCGAGTTTCTCACCGTCACGAACGCCGCCAACCATTCCAAGGACCTGGCCTGGATGCAGGAGCACGCGGCAGCCTTCGACGTCGACGTGATCGACCGCGCCGACGAGTTCGCGATGCTCGCGGTCCAGGGTCCCGCCGCTCGCGAGCTCGTCCGCGACCTCGCCGACGGCCCGCTGCCGCCGCGGATGCACTGCTGCCTGCGAGCGATCGCGGGCCTGCCGATGCTCGTCTGCGGCACCGGCTACACCGGCGAGGACGGCGTCGAGCTGCTGCTCGACCCCGAGCACGCGCCCGCCGTCTGGGATGCGGTCCTCGCCGCGGGCGCCACCCCCTGTGGCCTCGGCGCCAGGGACACGCTCCGGCTCGAGGTCTGCTTCCACCTTTACGGCAACGACATGGACGAGCGACGCAACCCGATCGAAGCGGGCCTCGGCTGGTGCTGCAAGGAGCAGACCGGCTTCGTCGGATCTGAGCAAATAGCGACGGCGCGCGCCGCCGGCACCGCCGAGAAGCTCGTCGCATTCGCGATCGACGGCCCCGGGATCGCCCGCCAGGGCAACCCGATCCGCGGCGGCGGCGTAGTCACCAGCGGGACGTTCTCGCCGTGCCTGGAGCGCGGGATCGGGATGGGCTACGTCCCCGCCGATGACGCGACGCCGGGCAGGCGGATCGAGATCGACGTTCGCGGCACGGCCCGCCCGGCAGTCATCGAACGCAAGCCCCTCTACCAGACGAAGGGACCGTAAACGCCATGTCCGACGCCAGCTATCCCGACGATCTTCTCTACCACCCTGAGCACGACTGGGCGCGCGTGCAGGATGCCGTCGCCACGTTC
>Ga0302325_10004558_pt1 | contig 31944 bp, 26 predicted proteins | sample Palsa_T0_2_FD_201948 | JGI IMG/M metagenome (GOLD analysis project Ga0302325, IMG submission 201948) | Peat permafrost microbial communities from Stordalen Mire near Abisko, Sweden - Palsa_T0_2 | ecosystem: Environmental > Terrestrial > Soil > Palsa > Peat permafrost | place: Sweden: Abisko... | reverse complement strand
CCAAGTGGTCCTGGAGTAATCGGCGACGCTGCCCAGTCAATGAGCGTAGGGTCGCCAAGGTTTCGTGCTACGGGAAAGCCGGGTATTCGAGTGGTTCTCGTCGCATTAATCGGACAGGCTCCTAGCGGTTGGTATCTACGCGCTCAATGCTATCTTGATTGCCGTCGAAGCTGGTTACGACCTCTGGGGAAGATTCGTGCTTGGATGCCTGCAGGCGCTTGGAGGCGGCACGATTCGAGACTTCTTGATTGGTGGTCGAGCTTTACCGCCTGGATACACTCGCGATCCCTCGTTCATATTAACGATCTTTAGCGTTACGCTAATCGTTTCGTTCCTGTCGGCGACGAAGACTGACTTTCATCGCTCAGCCTCTTTCCAGAGAGTAAAGAAGTATGCTGACATTTTTGGGTTTGCCATGCTAGCAACTGTTGGGGCCTGCATCGGAGTTTCTTCAGGGATTGGATGGTATTGGGTGCCGGTGTTCGCGGCACTTACCAGCGCCGGAGGTGGAGCACTCCGGGACATAGCCGTGATGAAAGCCCCGACCACATTCACGGGCGTCATTTTCGAGGAAGTAGCTGTATTCGGTGGCATTATTTTACTCGTTGCAGTCCAAATCGACGTGCGTTGGTTCAACACCCAAACGAGTCTCACCATAAGCGTCTTCTTCACCGCCATCAGCGTCGTCCTGCTGCGCCTGTGGACCATGACCAAGCACATTCAATACCCTAAGTGGCTGCTTTACAAAACAAACCGTCAAAGAGAAGCGGACATAACGGTAGATCCGGCTTTTGGGGAGATACTCCCGCAGATGAAAAGTTTTGTGATCCACTGCGGCATTAGCTGGTGTGTTCCTCGAGAACTTCTGACGAACGCGTCTTCCAGCCTGGAAGAGTGCCTAATTCTGTTGCAAGCCTCCGGTAGAGGAAATCCGCATCATATTTCTGCCAGCTACGATGAAAGAAAGTTACAGTTGTCTTTAGCTCATGGCGGGCTTCCGTTAGAGATTGATTCATCGCAAGCATCGCACTCGGACGGTATGTCTTCCGAACAAGAGAGCTTTCCTTCTGCCCAAGACCTAGCTTTTCAGCTGCTGAATTACTACGTTTGTCACGTTGAATCGAGGAAGAGGGGAGAGCATGCCGATCTCGTTATGACGTTCCAGTGAGAGGATCAGGGATCGCACCGCTCATTCAAAACTTAGCTGCCCGGACGGGCTGTTATGAGTGTGGCAGCCACGCGGTCTAAGCGTCCACTCTTGGAAGAGATGCAGATCTCCCTTGATGTCAAATAGACGCTTGATCATGATAGCCAGGATTTTTCAGCGATCTGGAGGTAAACGGAGAAAACTCGGGCCCGTTGTGAGAGAGCAGTACCAGCCTGTCGCCTAGCCACTAGTTCTACCAGCGGTCGTAGAAGGTATCGTCCGATCCTCAAAGGCACTCCGACGAACGACCATCTGTAGCTCCCAATCACGGCAACTGGACGGGAAACGGCCTTAGTCACGGATGTGCGCTGCTTTCAGGGACACCGGCCAAATTGATGAACCAGACCGGGGGCGGCATTCCGACGATGTGCTCCAGGTTCCTCCGAACTTCGCAAGACTCTAGGTCCTTTAGAACTCCACCACACGAAGCAACTCCGCCATCGCTACTCTCTCCAGGTGGCCGGCCGTGTCTCCATCGTCACTCTGAGCGAGAATGTGCGCTGTTCGCCGGCCGGGCCGCTCGCTGCTGAAACCAACTGAGAATCTCTTTTTGGAGTGCAATCCGATGATCCGAGAAGGGATGATCCGTATCCATCGTGATCGTAGTGACATCCACTGCGTGCAAATGCCGCAGCGCGGCAATCAACTCTGTGCCTTGGACGTCGGCAGTGTCGTGTTTCGCGCTCACGATCAGAATCGGCACGTATTTGATGGCCAGTGCACTGGTTTCAAGACGCCAGTCGTAGCCGGGCGCCAGAATTTCCCTGGCCATATCGACGTCGGTGTAACCACCCATTCTGCCTTCATCGTCGTCGAAGATGCTATGGGCTGCGGCAGCGAATTTCTCAGGGGGCACGGTAAAAAGCGGGATATCCTGCACCGGATTCCAGGGTGCGAGCAGCACGAGTGCGGCAATGTTCGGGTGCGCGGCGGCAACACGCGCAGCCGCAAAGCCTCCATAGCTGTGGCCAATAACGATGAGGCGCTTGGTATCGATGTGGAATTTGGCAACGACAGCGGGATCTTGCAGGAACGCAAGTGCCGCAACTGCGTCCTCGACGCCGCCGGCTTGCGTGAACTTTCCCGGACTACCCCACGAGCCTCGGTAATGAAAGGAGAGCACGTTGTATCCGGCGCGGCGGAGAGTTTGCGCAATGTCCAGGTTTTGTTCATTGCCGGGGGTGCCGTGAAGATTGAGAACGGTCGGATGGTTTCCGGCCCCCGCCGCCGCGTACATTACGCCGTTCATCAGCACGCCCCCGCTGGGAATCCAGACGGCTTCATTGCGCGTTGGGTTTGCGGCATCGCGCGGCGCATCGACGAAGATGGCGCCCGGAAGATTGCTGGGCTGGTTCTGAGCCAATATCGGAACCTGAAACGATGGCACCGCACCCACCATCGCGCACCAAAAAATCAGAATCTGTCTCTTCATCGTGATTCTCAGCGAACTGCCCAGAATAACATCCCTGCCTCAAAGAGTGCTTCGGGCGTGGCATGTCAAAAGCGAAATCGGAGGGCGAACCGTAGCGGCGCGCGCGGACGAGTAACGGAGTATTTGCGGATTTGAGACGTCGCCGCGGCTCGAAGGCGAGCCTAAGGACATGGCTCCCGTGAAGGCGCGCGTCGCTATCCGGTACAAGGACGCTATCGGGCGGGGGCGGCATCCAGAGGATTCAGGCCTCTTTTGTAGCCTGGGTCCATGGCCGCGATGTCCGCCCGATAGCTGACGGAGTTAGCGGTGGGGAAATCCGCGGGAACCTTCTGCGTCACGTTGCCGGTTGCGGCCCATTCCGTCCCGCGCTGAAAGGTCACCACGAAATCCACCGAGCTTAGCGCGTTGATATCGTGCCCCAGCGTGGTATGGAACACGCGCCCGCGGCCGTAGCTGAGGGTCATCAAGACCGGCTCATCGTGACCGGTTCCGCTGTTGGCGGGATCGGAAAACGCGGTCGCGAGAACCGACATATTCTTTCCAGGGCCACGGAGCCTCGAGTAAAGTTCATCGCCCTGATGCATCCAAATCCTGGGAAGGCCATTCGTGATGGGATGATCCTGGCGAACGGCGATCTGAAATGGCGTACGCCGGCCGTGGCTGCCAGCATCTCCAGGAGCCGGATCGGAAACCAGCTGGCGATCTTTCAAATACCAAAACGGCCCATTTTTCTCCGTTCGGCCGCGCCAACCTCCCACGCCGATCATCTCGTCAAACGCTGCCCAGTTGGGGAACGCGTTATCGGCGGCATGCACGCTGACGAAGCCACCGCCAGCACGAACGTAATTCTCAAACGACGCCTTTAACTCCGCCGGCCAGCGCTCGTCGGGCGCGTCGTAATTCCACACCACTACCGCATACTTGCTGAAATCGGGCTGGAACGCACTGAAGTCCCCGCCAGCGGGAGGCGCCGTTACCACGTCCACCTGGAACAGGCCCGTCTCCTCAAGCTCCTTCCGGAGCACCGGCGTGGTGAGCTGCCACTTGTGATAGGCGCCAGCGCTTTCCCCATCGAGCAGCATCACCTTGGTCGGAGGGCGGATGGGGGCGCGAATCGGGGCCTTCGTCGGAGCGGAGCCCTGCGCGGCTAACGGCAGGGCAAACGCGTACAGCGAGCTGTCTCCACCCACCAGAAGATACTGCCGGCCGTCCAGCTCATAAGAGATGGGCCCATTCCCAATTTTCCCGAGCGCCTGGTGCCATAGCGTGGCGCCGTCGCTTGTCCGCAGAGCCAGCACATTGCCCGAAACGTCGCCGCTGAATGTCACCCCGGTTTGGGTGGTGAGCACGCCGGCCGTGCCTGCGCCCTCGCCGATGGGATGATTCCACACAATCTTTCCAGTCTTGTAATCGATCGCCCGCAGGAAAGCCCTTCCCGCGATGCCATAATCGGCGCCGGCCCAACCATAGGCTCCATGATCGGGCTTGAAGAAATAGATTCCGTAGCCGTCCTGAGCGCTCACGATAAACAGGCCGGTCCCGGGATCGAAGCTGGGCGGGCGGAAGTTGGTGGCGCCGCTTTCATTGGGGGCTATCAGGACTCCATTTCTCGCGGGAAACTTGGCCGGATCCGGAACCGGGCGTCCCTCGGGATCGATTCCCTTGGCCCAGTTTACGGTGGCAAACGGGGTGGTCAGCAAACTCTTGCCAGTGGTCCGATCGAGCACGAAGAAGTAGCCGTTGCGCGACGCCTGCATTAACAGCTTGCGTGGCGCCCCGCTGAAATCGGCATCCACCAGCACGGGAACTTCGTTCGCATCCCAATCGTGCGTGTCGTGCGGCGAGACCTGGAAGCCCCAGACCAGTCTACCGGTGTCGGGGTTCAAAGCGACGATGCTGCAGGTCCAGGGATTATCGCCGGGCCTGGCTGCTCCATTCAGCACCGGCGTGGGATTTCCGGTACCAACGAAGACCAGATTGAGATCGGGATCGTAAGTGCCGGTGGTCCACATCTGGCCGCCGGTTGCGCCCCCACTATCGGGCTCCTGGCGTGTTGGTTCCTTACTACCGGGCGGAGGCGTGCTGTAGAAAATCCACTGTGTCGCGCCAGTATCCGCGTCGATCGATTTCAACTGGCCCGGCAGGTTATCGAAATCGCCGGAGACTCCGACCAGGACGTGATTGCGCACAACGAGAGGAGCGTTCGTCGACCAGTAACCCTTGCTGGAATCGCCAATCACGACGTTCCATTTCACCTTTCCGTCTTTGGCATTCAGCGCGATCAGGTGACAGTCCGGGGTGGTCAAGTATACGGTGTCCTTGTAAATAGCAGCGCCACGGTGGCCGATGTGGAACGCGTTGTTGGGAGGATTCTGGTAGTGCCAGAGTTCCTTGGCGGTGCGGGCGTCAACGGCCCAGATGTTGTCCGGCGTGGTTACGTAGATGACACCGCCCGCGACAATCGGCGAAGCTTTGATCTGTTGATTCTGGCCGGTCTGGAATCGCCACACCTGCTGGAGCGTAGCGACATTTTCCGGAGTAATCTGGGCCAGGCTGGTATGCCGTTGACCGGAGTAGCCGCCGTGAAACGTGAGCCAGCTATCTGGGGGCGGCTGGAGCAGAAGGTTCGGGTCGACGCTTTGGGCCGGCGCCACGAAGCTGAGGCCGAGAACCCATAGAACGCTCGTTATTCCCGTCACTTCAGCGTGTCCAAATAGGCGTAGACGTTGTGCATGTCATCGTCGGTGTATTTCGCGAGCTGATCGAAGTGCGCCGACATCGGATTTTCGATCTTAAACTGCACCGAGCTTTTTTCGTACTTTTGGCGCGCTCCCGAGCGATCAAGCACCACAATGGTGAACTCATCCTCGCTGTCCAAGCGCGCAACGATGGTGTGGCCCGAAGGCAACCAAAGAGTAATTTTCGGGTGCGCCGGAGCGGGCCGCCCACTGGGGTAAAGCATCCGTTGCAACAGAGCCAATCCCTCAAATCGGGAGGCGATTCCCTTCAGATTGCCTTTAGCGGAATGGCACGCGGAGCAGCCACCCGCTCCGTTGAAATAGCGACGCCCGGCCGCGGCATCTCCGGTTGCCAGGTCCGCGGCGTCCACGGAGCGGCGGCCGCCGCCCAGCGCTTCGGCCTTGGTCTTCTGGTCGTGGATGAACGCGACGACCGCGGCCAAATCGGCATCGCCCAGGCTGAAGGCTGGCATACCCTGTTCCGGGCGTCCACTGCGAACCACAGGGCCGATCTTATCACCACGATTGTCTTCGGCTACCAGCTTTGAGCGAGTGAGGTCCGGCCCTGTTTCTCCGCCTGCGGCGTCACGGCCATGGCAGAAGCCGCACTCGGAGCTAAAGCGCAACTCGCCGGCTTGAATCTGCTCCATCGAATAGGTCTGCGGCGTAGCGGTTTGGGGCGGACGCTGGGAGGCCGGGCTTTGCGTGGGATCACGGGGCGGAGCTTTCGGTTGACTCCTGGCCTGCCCTCCGGGCGCCTGCGCGATCACCATGCCCGTGGCAAATACGGCAATCGACAAGATCCGGAAAATTTGCCGCATGCTCATCAGCAATACTGGCGAAAATCCCACCGGAATGCAAGGTGGGTGAAGTCGCGCAAGTCAGTTACGAAGTTGGTGATATGACTCATCCTTTACGCACTGCCCGGACCTTACGCACTGCCCAGAATGCTGCGCTGTTAGGATGCTGCCCAGTTTAAACTTGTTTTCCGTCAGAATGACGGGTTCTAAGGCGGGATACGGACGGCGACCTGATTGCATCTCCTCCGGTGGTAAGGGAACCAGGACATGCGGATCATGACAGAGCATCTCTAAGATCTGCCGAGAAGCAGGAAGGAGCACCCGTGTTTGATCAGAGCGACTTATTGAGTTGCAAGACTCGCCGAACGTGGACCGTTCTGGTGGCATTTGGCGGCCAACTGCTCGCCATCGGCGTTTTATTGGTGAGCCCGCTTTTCTTCGTCGATGTACCTTCGGTGGCCCAATTCACAGCTATGTTATTGGCGCCCACGCCGCCGCCCCCACCTCCGGTTGCCGCGCCACCCGCGCAAGCCCGGCCGCCCAGGGAGACGCATACGGCGCCGCGCAAGTTCGACGCTAGCCAGTTGATGGCGCCGAGGACAATCCCGGAGCAAGTGGCGGAGGTCAAGGATCTCCAAATCATGGAGCCGCTCTCGCCCCCCAGCGGAGTGATCGGCGGGGTTCCTGGCGGAGTTCCGGGGGGAGTTCCTGGCGGAGTTCCCGGCGGAGTGGCAGGCGGCGTCATGGGTGGCATTCTAATCGCTCCGCCGCCACCGCCCCCACTCCAAACGGCGGAGGTACCCAAGCCGCCTGAGCGGATCCGGATTCGACCGAACATTCAAGCGGGGCTCCTGATTCACGAGGTAGAGCCGGTATATCCATTGTTTGCCAGACAAGCCCGCATCACCGGAGTAGTGCGGCTGACCGCGATCATAGGCCCAGATGGAAAGATTCAGAGCCTTGAGTTGATCAGCGGCCACCCGGTGCTTGTGCGGGCCGCAATGGACGCAGTTAAACAGTGGGTGTACAAACCGACCTACTTCAACGGAGTTGCAGTGGAGGTGTTGACGGAAGTAATCGTGAACTTCCATTTGTCGTAGCGCGGGAAGGCTGTTCGTTTGCTCCGTCACGGGATCAGCAGGAAGCCTTGATAATCCGCGTTCGAATCGACGAACCGTTTGGCTAATCAGACCCAGGTGGCTGATGCTCGCGGCTCTGGCGCCCTGCTGGATGCCGGCGCCCCCACCGGGAACTTCGAAGGTGGTGATGGCTCCGGTGAGATCGCGCGGGAAGCCGTGGTCGAAGGTCCGAAAAGACCGCTTGCTCACGCGACCGTAAGGGAGCCGGTTTCGACAGAGCCTGTCAGAGGCGCGAAGCTGTCAACACGTCCGCCGTCCGAGTGACCATGCAATATTCGCCGTCCAGATTCGCAAGACTCATGGCGTGGACTTCCGAGGCGGCCCTGAGCGTGCCGGTCCAGTCTACTCGTGCGAATGTGAAGCACCCGTCCTCGACCAAGAAAGTATGGAAGCCCAGGTTGCCCGCCATGCGGACGGTAGTTTCCACGGAATTGTTGGTGATCACCCCAGTGACGATGATGAGGGTCTGCTGCGCGGCACGGAGCCGAGCTTCGAGGCCGGTACCAATGAAGGCGCTATTGGTCCGCTTGGGAATGACGGTTTCGCCGGGCAGGGGCTGCACTTCGGGCTTGAACTCGTTTCCAGGCTGGCCGGGCCGATAGTGCGACGCCGGCTCCGTTGAATCGTGACGAATATGGTAAATTGGCCGCCGCGAAGTTCGCCAAGCCTGGAGTAATGCGGCCACATTCTTTTCCGCATCCAGGTTGTTTCGCTGGCCCCAACTGGGGTGATCGATGGCCCTTTGCATGTCAATCACGATGAGTACAGCATGGTGCGGCAAAGGAGCGGGCAGCGAGCGAAACATGCTTCTGATTCTAAAGCGTTCCGGTAGCGGCGCAATGCAACCTTCAATGCTTCCCAAGCAGCTCGGCAAGCGGTGCATCCATGGGACGCGGGCGGCCAAGCTCCGCCGCCGTATCGATTCGAGCAAGAGCTTCCTGCATATATCGCACCGCCAGCCAACGCAGCGGTTCAACTTCCCATTTTCGCGAACGCCCTTGCGCCAGCGGCAGCGTTTCCAGGCCGGTTTGTTTTTCGAGAATCAGGTTCGCGAGAATGCGTCCGGCGAGGTTCGTGGTGGCGACGCCTTGACCGGTGTAGCCGCGGGCCGTTCCTATGCGGGACGAGCGATCGAACGCTACAGCGGGCATCCAATCGCGAGGCATGCCAAGTGGGCCGCCCCAGGCGTGCGTGAACCCGATGCCTGCAAGCGACGGGAACCAATCAACCACCGCGCGGCGAGCGTTTGCATGCGTCAATTCGTGCCGATCCTGCTCATCGGTAATCTTCGACGCAAAGACGTACGGCGCCCCCCGGCTGCCGAACAGGATGCGTCCATCGGCAGTTCGCGTGAGGTAATCCACGGTGAGCCTGTTGGACGAAATGGTCTCCCGGTTTTGCCAGCCGATCCCCGACCATTGGCCGGGCCCGAGCTGCCCGGTAAGGACAATCAGCGAGTAAACCGGAAGGACCGCACGATGGAGCGAAGACAGCCGGGAAAGATAAGCTTCGCCCGCCAGTACGATGCCTTGCCTGGCGCGCAATTCGCCGCCGGGCGTCAACAACCTGGGCGCGGCGCCGCCTTCAAAGGACGAAACCTGCGATTGCTCATAGATCGTTGCGCCACGGCGCTCAATCGCTCGCGCTAATCCGCGCACCAGACGACCCGGGTGTACACTGGCGCTCTGCGGAGTGTAAAGGGCGCCGTGAACGTTGGTAACGTTGACGCGCTCGCGCGTCTCCCCGGCGCTCAGCAAAGAGTTACACTCATCCAGCCCCAGACGCTGGTACGCAGCGCGAGTTGCCCGGATCACAGGCAGTTGATGCGCGCCGCGAGCCAGGCTGAGAGCGCCTCCTTTGTGAAAATCAGCGTCAATCCGCTCTTCCTGGCAAACACGTTCCACCTCGTCCACGGTCTGGTGCATCGCCAGCAGGAGCGAGCGTGTGGCTTCCCGGCCGTAGCGCGCTTCCAGCACCGCCGCGGTCACCGGAAATTTCGGTGAACACCAACCGCCATTGCGGCCGGACGCACCGAATCCCGCGATCTCCTTCTCCACAACCGCTACGCGCATACCGGGATTTTGCCGTAATAGATAATACGCGGTCCATAAACCGGAATAGCCGGCACCGAGAATGGCGACGTCCACTTCGGCGGAGCGCTCGAGCGGCGGGCGCGGGCTCAGATCGTCGCCACTTGTCTCCAGCCAGAAACTGTACTTCGCATAATCGGTCATCCAATGCGTTTTGTCGTGCACGCGAGCGCGGCAATCGAAGCTCCCCTCATTTCCCTACCATGTGTCCGGCGTCTTTTTCGTTCTCGTTGCAGACATACTCTCCGACGTCGTCATTGGTATCCAATTCGGCGGCTCTCGCGATTTTCCAGGGTTTCGCATAAGCACCCGGGTCGTCGATAGTAAACTCGATTTCGAGATGTCCCAGATCGGGGCGGCGAAAGCGCTCCGTAACGCGCATCATTTCGGTGTGCGGATGACCCACGTTATCGAGCCAGGATCGGCCGTCGAAACCCACGGTGTCGATCACCAGCGTATCGCCTTCCCAATGCCCGATGGAATGTCCCATCCACATAGGATTCGGATCCTTTGGATGACCGCGTCCATCTAAGAAGACCTGACGATGGCTCGGGATGTCGTCCTCGAAGAGCAAGACCAGCAGGGTGGGCGTTTGAACCAGTTTAAAAGGAAACAAAGCCCCCGCGTTGGTGATGCCTCGCGGCAGGCAATGCGCTCCGGGAGCGTCCTTTGAATCGTTTGCGGCTCGTTCCCGGAGCAACGCTTCCGCCCACGGAAGAGGCTCCGGCTTACCCGCATCCACGGTTCTTTGCGCGTGCCAGACGCCGGAGAGGTCGGGTTTGCCGTCCGCGGTGCGCGGCGTTGGCCCCGACGGCGCCGGGTGCGGAGTGGTGAGCTGAATTCTGAATTCGCGGCCGTCTCCAAGAGTGCCCAACTGGTAATCGAGCAGGTGAACATCCAGGCGGAGCGGTTCCGTTGCGCCTACGGACAGGCTTTGCTGGTTGTTCGGGTAGAATCCGGGAGCAGTGATCGAGACGTCGTACGTGCCTGGCGGCAGCGTTGCCAGCGAGTAATGACCCTGGTCGGAAGCCGCGGTCTTGTAGACCGTTTTTGTGCTTCTGTTGGTCGCCTGAACCTGAGCATTCACGACTGGCTGGCCGTCAGAATCGACCACAGTGCCTGTGATGGTCCCACCGCTCTGTGAGTACGCTAATGGCGCGCACAGGAACGCAATCCAGCACAAAGGGACCAGCCGGTTCATGATGTGAGGATTATACGCCAGGACTCGACCCGGCGGGCGTAAGGTTCGGGATGTTGTGTCAAGGTTCACCCGATTGGTGGGGGCTGGTCTCCTGTCCCAATGGTTCGTGTGAAAAATCGGGAGTGGGGCGGACGCCCGCGTCCGCGCCGGACCCCTGGTCCGGCCCTTGCCAACACGCGAGAACGAGAGGCCGACGAGGGCGTCGGCCGCGGTCCAGGGGGACCGCCCTACATGGCGGACTTTCTTAACAAACTTCTGGGACGAGAGACCAGGTGGCGCATGCACCCTCGAATGTCAGGGACGCCGCCGAAGGCAAGTCCCTTACATTCGAGGATGCGTACGCCACAATGCTTTGGCAGGCGATTCGTCAGGCCGGCGTTGCCTGTCCGAGGGTTCCACCTTTTTTCGTGAGGCGTAGAAGCACGGCGCCCCCGTAAATGACGGCCGCGATCAACAGCAGAGCTTTCATCCCAAAGACGAAGGACAGATTCTGCGTTAAGCCTCCCGCCACCGCGCCCAGCATGTTGGCCCCGAAAACCTCGCTCCTCCCGGCGGATCGGCGGAAGCTCTCGGCGAAGATGATCCCCGCGAAAAACACCGGAACACAATAGGCCAGGCACAGCAGACCGCCGACCTGGTTCGCGGACCCGGGCACGTTGGCCCACGGGATCAGGTAGTTCGCAACCAGGGCCATGCACAGCAAAGCATAATAAGCGTTCAAATTCCTGGGCGGACGAAGCTTCACATAGAAATTCGACAGCAGCAAAACGCCCAGGATTCCGCTCAGCGCAATGGAGTTTACGAACCAGGTGGTGCCAAAGTACAGGGCCAGGCGGCTCACCAACTGGGTCTCCATCAGAAGAAAGCCGCCGCCTAACAGAAAGAACTGCCACGTGCTCCCCTGCGCGGCTCTGAAATGCATGGCTCTGAAATGAGGCCGGACCAGCAAAAACGTCATGAACAACAATACAAAGGACACGGTAAGGTAGGTTCGCGGGACGGAATGGTTCTGGTGGTACACGTAGGGCCAGTCGTCTGTGGTGGGCACGGGCGCGCCTTCCGATGTCAGCGGGAATGACGTAGGGTGGCTCTTCACAAATGCCGCCAGCTCCGGTTCCGCTGCCTTGTCCCATAATCGCTGTGAATTGGACTCCAGGAACACGCTGCCCTCAAACAAGCCGCCTTGAAATCCGGCTGCGGGCGCGTAGTAGGTAACCGGAGACCGCCCAAAAATCTGGCCGAGCATCGTGTAAAAACGCTGTCCCATCCAAGTCCAGGGCGACCTCACCTCGAACTTTAACGCCAGAATTCCTTCTGGATTCAGCAATCGGCGGGCATCCCGGAACGACTCCTCGGTATACACATAGTTATCTACGCGGACGTTGCTGTAACCGGAAAACTCCGTATGCGAATCGAGTAGCGCAAAGACAATGAAGTCGTATTTCTCATGGCTCTGCCGTAAATAATTCCTCGCGTCGTTGATCACCACATGGACCTTCGGCGAGTCGTAAGGATGCTCCGGATGCAGGCGTTTGCCGATGGAATAGATCAGCGGATCGATTTCGACGGCATCCACTTCTTTGGCTCCATGACGCAGAGCCGCGGCTACATCGTTGCCCGCGCCTGAACCGATAATGAGCACGCGATTCAAGCTTTGAGCAAAGTGGAATGGGCTGTCGTAGGAGCTGTTTTGGATTTGCCGGGCAACTTCCGGATAACGCGCCAGCAGGCCGGCGCTGACATTAGCGATCGACATGTAACCAACGTTGTTGACGTCAACCTGGTACTGGTTTTCGTCCAGCGTGGAGACTTCCAGTTTTTGATAGGGCGACCAATGAATGGCATTGACGCCGGCCGGCCGGAGCGCGAACACCGTGATCAGCAGCAGAATAACGCCTGCAATTCCGCTTCGCCACGAGATGGGCTGGGCAAGCAGAATCAGCACGAACGCCACCGCGAACCAATAGGGTGGAGACAGCCACAACAGGGCGAGCACTGCCAGCAGCCACAGGCCCACCAGGCTGCCCGCCAGGTTCACCGAATAAGCGGCGACTGTGTCCTGGGCCGCCTCCAGGTAATATCCCACCCATCGCCCCAAAGGCGCCATCGCGATTACCAGCAGCAGTAAAAGCAATGCCAGAATGCAGGTCGAAAAAACCGTCATCATCCAGTATTCGGCCGTGGTTAGGTCGAGAACTCTGCCCCACATTGCAGCATCCGGGGAGAACGACAGGGCGGCCGACATCATTTCCATACATCTGCGGAATATCGGAACCGGAAGGTTCACCACGACAACCAGCGCCGTAATCGCGACCAATGACGGGAGCGGGCTGCCCCGTTGCCTGGTATTGAAGCAGCCCAGTCCGAAACCTAGGAAGCAGGCGATCAGCGAGAGGTTCTGAAAGAAAGCAAAGATCCTTACCTCGGTCCCGATCCAGCGGATCAAAACGATTTCCAGGTAGAGCGCAGCCGAGCTGACCAACAGGAGGCGCCACGCGTTTGAGATCCCTGCACGCTCGGATCTCGCCGTGAGCACCCTTGCATCCGTGTCTACGATCATAGATGTTCCGTTCAATACAACAATCGGAAAAAGTGCCATAGTACTTTATGTGACCTCTGAAATTAACAATGTCTCTCAAGTGGTGGCCAGCGTTGGAGATCGCGCGAAATCGGCGATCTGTGCCGCAGCCTTGGCACTCGCTTCCGGTCAGACCGAAAGGTGTTGCTTCTTGATAAGATAAATCCTAGGTCGACATCGCAATCCAGAGGGAGTTTTCATGGTCACGATCATTGTCAACGGAGTCCAGCGTGAGATCCAGTCGGCGGCAGACACGCCGCTTCTTTATGTCCTGCGAAACGATCTGGGACTGTCAAGCCCGCAGTTCGGCTGTGGACTGGCGCAGTGCGGATCCTGTTCGGTCCTGCTGGAGGGCAAGGAAATCCGCTCGTGCATAACGCCCGTGTCGGCTGCGGCCGGCAAGGCGGTGGTAACGCTGGAAGGCCTGCCCGCTCGATGGGCACAGCAGAAGGGCCTGTCCAAAACTGATGCGGAGAAGACGCTTCACCCCGTCCAGCAAGCCTGGATTGAAGAGCAGACCCCGTTGTGCGGCTTCTGTCAAAACGGCATGATGATCAAGGCCACCGAGTTGCTGGAACACTCGGCTACGCCCAGCTTGGAAGAAATCAAAGCGGCGTTCACCACTTCAGGTCCGTCGCCGCATCTGTGCCGCTGCGGCAGTTACAAGGCAATCATCGAAGCGGTGCAGCGCGCCGGCACCATCATGGCGGAGAGGAGCTAACACCATGGCTATCCCGAACGAAAAACCAGTCGACATTTTTGGCGCCAGTCTCTTTAGCGCCAAGCTCACGCGCCGCCAGTTAGTGAAAACGGGCGGGGCGCTGCTCGTCGGCTTCGAAATTGCCGGCGCGGCCGTCCCAAAGAAGGCCGTCAAGGGCAAGAGCTCGAAGAACTCGCTCGACCCTACGCTCTCCAGTTCGTGGATCGAGATTCATCCCGATAACACCATCCTGATCCGCACCGGTAAAAGCGATTTCGGCCAGGGCACGACGTTCACGGCCTACCGGCAGATCGTGGCCGAAGAGCTGAACGCCCGGTTCGAGGACATCACCACGGTTGTCATGGGCGATACCGATCGCACGCCGGACGGCAGCGGCGCTTTCGATTTTCTCGGCCGCGGCACGCCGAACGTTCGCAAGGCGGCGGCCTATACCTATCAGGCGTTGCTGGAACTGGCCTCCCAAAAGCTGGGCGTTCCGAAGGACCAGGTTTCGGCCAAGGACGGCGTAGTATCCGGCGGCGGCAAGAGCAGCTCCTATGGAGAGCTGGTAAAGGGCCAGCAGTTGAAGCTTACCATCCCGGTGATGGGCGACCTGACCAGCATCATCGGCTTAACGGTCACCGGCGAGCCGCCCATGAAACCGGTCAGCCAGTACACCATTATCGGGAAGCCCTACAAGAACAGCGTCATCACATCGAAAGTCACCGCTCGCGAGCAATGGGCCACGGATGTACGGCTGCCCAACATGCTGCACGCCAGGATGGTACACCCGAAGACGCTCGGGTCCAAGCTGATTTCGGCAGGCGAGCCGGACAAGAGCAAGTTTCCCAATGCGCAGGTCGTCGTAAAGGGCAATCTGGTGGGAGTGGTTGCGCCCACCGAGTGGGAAGCCATTCGCGCCGCGCAACAAGTAGCCGCCGCCACCAAATGGACGGACTGGAAAGGTCTGCCGGGCGACGCAAACCTGTTCCAGCATCTGAGACAAGCCGACTGGAAGACCACGCGAGTTGCCAAGAGCGACAAGAGCAGGGGGGACGCGCCGTCGGCCATGACGGGAGCCGTCAAGAAGCTCTCGGCTAGCTACGAGTTTTCGTTCATGAAGCATGCGCCCATCGGGCCTACCATGGCCCTGGCCGACGTTCAGGCCGACGGCAGCGTGCACATCTACACGCATAACCAAAACCCTCAGGCGCTGCGCGGCGAGATCGCGCAGATGCTAGGCGCATCGATCGATAACATCGTAGTGCGGACGTTTGCCGGTCCGGGCCACTATGGACGATCGAACGGCGGGAATGCAGGCGCGGAAGACGAGGCGGTCATCCTGTCCAAGGCCCTGGGCAAGCCGGTTCGCGTGCAGTGGATGCGGCCGGATGATTTCCAATGGTCCACGCAGTCGCCGGCGGCTTTAGCCGACGTCGAAATCGGGCTGGATGCGAACGGAAAAATGGTGGCGTATCAAGTGGACCACTACATGCCCGCCGGGCAGGACGACCGGCCAGTGGGCGCCTTGCTGGCGGGGCTGCCGACCATGCCTGCTCCGAGCGAGAACGGCGTGTTCATCGGCTCGACAGTCAATGAGATTGCCGACCCCTGGTTGTATGACGGCGTCTCCGTTCTGATGGAGCGCGGCCACGGCACCTTCCAGGTGGGTCAGAAAGCATCGCCGCTAGCCATCGGGCTCCGCGATCACAGCATGCGGACGCCGGGCCAATTCCAACAAAATTACCCGCGCGAACTGGCCATCAGCGAGGCGGCGGCGCTGGCCGGTGCGGACGCTATTCAGTTCCGCATCGATCATGCCACCGAGGAGCGCGCTATCGGCGTCCTCAAGGCCGTTCGCGACGCGTCCGACTGGGAAACGCGCCCCTCGCCTGCGAGTTCTGCCGTGTCCACTGGCGACCAGGCGGTGCGCGGCCGCGGCGTGTCTTTGATGTTCCGCTCGGGAACTTATTGGGCCTGCGTCTGCGAGATCGCGGTCACTCCCGGCACTGGCGTCATCAAGGTGGAAAAATCCACGATCGCGGTGGACCCTGGCATCGTCGTCAACCCGCTGCAGTTGACGAGGCAGGTGGAAGGCGGGGCGGTAATGGGCGTCAGCCATGCGCTGCTCGAAGAAGCAAAGTTCGATGAAAGCGCGATCACGTCTCGCGACTGGCGGACTTATCCGATCCTGAAGATGGCCGATATTCCCGAGATTAAAGTTGTGCTCCTGAATCGGCCCGAGGTGGGCGCCTATGGCGGCGGATCGGAGGCGGCGAATGCCCTGGCTGCGCCCGCCATTGCGGCGGCACTCCATGACGCAACGGGAAAGATTGCCCGGCGTCTTCCGTTGAAGCCGGATTACGTGCAGGCACTTCTAAAGGCGTAGGCTGCCGTTAGCAGCCTGTGTCAAAACCGACTCCCTCACGGTCGCGGCTCGGTAACGCGATGAACCTACTGAGCCGCGCGCGTGAGCAAGCGGTCTTTTCGGACTTTCGACACAGGCCGTTAAGGATAACCCTGAAGCCTTGGTGTCCCGTGCTTCCACTCCGGAGGGAGAGCGAATCCAGCATGATTCGGCATCTTCACCTTCGGCAGACTCTGTTGATCCATGACCTCTTCTTCCTGAATGACATCGTTCTTGTACAGCAGGAAGGCGGTGATGGCATACACCTCATTGGGGCTGAGCGACCCTTCTTTGCCCAGGGGCATGCCGCGATTGATGTAATCCCATATTGTTGTCGCGAACGGCGAGTGAACAGCCATGTTATTTAAATCGTTCACGCAGGGGGAAAGACACGGCATCGACATTGCCGCGTGCGCTTCTTGATTGGCCCCTTTGATTAATGTGGGAGCGTGGCCTCCGGACGATCCTTTTGCCCCGTGGCATCCCGCGCACCCCTTCTGAACGTAGAACGCAGCGCCTTCTTTGGCCGTCCCGTGTCCCGGCGGGAGCTCTTTTCCGGTGGGGCTGACTGCAATATCCCAGGCGGCGATTTCCTGAGTGCTGGGGCTTCTGCCGACGCCATACGTGGGCGACTGGGTCCAGGCAGTCTGCGAAATCCCAAGGACCGTCGTGACGAGGAGAAACTTAGGCAAGCCCATTTTGAACGCTCCCATCGGCCAGGACCTTCCAAGGTTGAACCGTGTTGTCGGCGCCTGGAACCTGGGCTGGCTCCACCGGCCGGTTCCAGTATTTCGCGACCTCGGCTCGCGTTGGTTGAACCGTGCCCAGTTCGTCTGTACAGCGCGACATCAGCACGCACTCTTTGCCGTCCCAATTCCAATGGAATCCAAATCGGGTATGCGCCATAGGATAGGCCGGTGTGCGGAGCTCGGCAGTTTGCCAGTTCTTACCGCCGTCGGTGGATAACTCCACGCCGCGGATGGCGCCCGCACCGGACCACGCCAGGCCAGTGATTTCGTAGAACCCGGGGCCCGGCAACTTCTGACCGCCGGAAGGAAAGGTGATGACCGATTTCGGTCCAATCTGGTGAGTCAACGCGGCTACTTTCGGGTCGGGATTGATATGCCCGTAGTCGTCGTAGGTCATGTAGAAGCGGTCGACGACCTTGATTCGGCGCAAATATTTGATCTGATAAATTCCTTCGAAGCCGGGAACCATCAGCCGCAGCGGAAAGCCCTGCTGCGGGCGGAGCGGCTCTCCGTTCATCGCATAGCACACCATACTGTCGTCCATCGCCTTGGCAAGCGGAATGCTGGATGCGCCCTTCACCTCTTCGGCGCCTTCGGCAACGATCCACGACGCCGTATTTTGGACGCCCGCCTCGGTGAGCAACAACGACAGCCGCACGCCGGTCCATTCGGCGCAACTTGTCAATCCGTGCGTTTCCTGAACCGTTTTGTGCGCCGGCCGGGCACGGTTTCCCAGGCACTCGACGAAGTAAACGCGGGATTCGTAAGGGAGACGCTTCAGCTCGTCCATGGTGAAAATCAGCGGCCGATCCACCATCCCGTGGATCATGAGACGATGCTCCCTGGGATCGATGTCGGGAACAAAAGCGCCGCGGTGCGTCGCGGTATAAAAAAGCGAGGAAGGCGTGATTATCCCGACGGAGTCCTGAAGAGGAGTCAAGACATGAAACGTGAGCCCGAATTCATCTGGCGAATGCCTCTCCGCCACGGGCTTGCGTACGGAGGTGACGAAATGGGAGCGGTCGCCATAGGCAATCAGCTCGTCGACCTTTTCGTTGGGCGCGCCCTGGGTCTGGCCCTTTGCAGGCTGTGCGCCACCGCCCGCGGCCAGGCCGGCCAAGGCAGCGCCACCTTTTAAGAATCCCCTTCGATTAGATTTTTTGGAATCCATGGTTCTCTCAATCAGTTGGAAGTTCCGGAATCAGGGTTTGGACATCCGATGGATGAAAGTATACACCCATTGGAATCCCGCAATGTGGGCTACGCAAAAAGCCCGTTACCTTTGTCTCGAGCACGGCATCTTAGCTGGGTCAGGTGACATCTGAGTGCCGGTATCGAATCTTTGAATAGCTGAAAACTTGCGAAAGGAACCGCTATGACACAATTGGAAAAAGAAGCGACTGACGGCGCGAAAGTGGCGGCCGCCGACATGAAGCTGGAGGTGGTGGTAATCCCCGTCTCGGATGTGGATCGCGCCAAGGAGTTCTACGCGCGGCTCGGTTGGCGCCTCGACGCCGACTACGCCGACGGTACCGACTTCCGTGTGATCCAGTTCACTCCCCCAGGCTCGGGCTGCTCGGTCATCTTCGGCAGGAACGTCACTGCAGCGGCGCCCGGTTCCGCTCAGGGTCTCTATCTGATCGTGTCCGACATTGAGGCGGCCCGGGCCGAACTGCTCGGCCGCGGCGTCAACATCAGCGAGGTGTTCCACGACGCTGGCGGCGTCTACACTGGCCCGGACGCACCCTACCTTTTTGGCCGGCTCCGGGTGAACGGCCGGGATACCGGGCATCGCAGCTACCGCTCATTCGCTTCCTTCTCGGATCCGGACGGCAACGGTTGGCTGTTTCAGGAAATCACAACCCGGCTGCCCGGGCGCATCGACCGCGCAGAAACGGCATTCGCCTCGACGAACGATCTGGCGAGCGCGCTTCGCCGCGCGGAGGCGGCCCATGGCGAGCACGAGAAGCGCACCGGCCAGCGCGATGCGAACTGGCCGGAATGGTACGCAGCCTACATGGCCGCCGAGCAGTCCGGCAAGGAACTCCCGCAATGAATTCCAGCAATGAACGCCTCTGGACAGGCTTCATCGAATCTATAAGCCCGTGTCGCAAACAAGTGCTACACAACAACCCGTTCGTGCATCAAGCAGGAGCTGGAAGGCTACGGCCAACGGCGCCGATTTCGGTGGTTAGTGCGCAGCAACCAACCGCGGCAACCGCGACTTGCGCCAAGATCCGAAGAGGTGGGTGCTCTCTAAGTGGTATTCTGTCCAAGAGAATTCCTAACAAGGAGGGAAGCATGGCTCGTTTTTCGGCGCTACGGCGCTTATCGGTTTTTTCGCTGGTAATGGGGGCGTTCGTGTGGCTTGGGGCAGTGAAAGCCGACGTCGACCCTAAAGTGGCAAGTTATGTGAACGTCAAAGACATCCAATGGAAAGAAAGCGCCAATGGCGCTAACGCAACGTTTATTATCTCCGGCGAACCCAACAAAGAGGGTAGCCTTTATGTCGAGCTCATGAAGTGGCACCCGCATCACAACAGCATGCCCCACACTCATCCGCATGACCGGTTTATCACGGTCCTTTCGGGAACCTGGTGGGTGGGCACGGGCCCCAATTACGATATGAGCACCACCACTCCCATGGGGCCAGGCACCATAGTTACGCACTTTGGTAAGCAGATACACTACGATGGCGCCAAAGACGAAGAGGCCGTGATCGAGATTGTTGGGATGGGGACCGCGGAGACAACGCCCGCCAACGGTGCGAAGAAAGAATAAGCCGGCAGGTTACCGGCGAAAGAACCAGCTTGTTCGAGGGTCGGGCGAGGCGCCGACGCGGCGGGCGAAGCACGTACGGATGCGCGTAATCTAAGCGTAATGCGGCCTTTGATCGGCTCTCAGGAGCGCGATCCCAAGAAATGGCGGCGAGAGCGTTGCCTAACATTCAATAACGACAAGGGAGACCTCAATGGAACAAATCATCACCAAACTGCTCCAGGAGTTTGAACAAGGAAAAATGAGCCGCCGAGAACTGGTTCGGAATCTGGCGCTCACAGCCACTGCCGCGGCGGCGGTGACTTCGCTACCGGCAGCCGAGGCCGAAGAACCGGCGCTAAAAGCGGTGGGTATCCATCACATCTCGTATCAAGTGAAAGACTACGCCAAGAGCCGGGACTTTTACTCCAGCGTATTCGGAATGAAGGTTTCCGAAGACACCGGGAAGCAATGCTACCTGTCGTTCGGCGATAACCTGATTACGGTTCGAAACGGTTCTGCCGGCACTCCACTGATCGATCATATTGCGTTTGCCATCGATCCCTGGAATACCGGCGCAGCGCTGGCCGAGCTGAAGCGTCGCGGGCTGAATCCGCAGGCGGAAGCCTCGGGCGAGGGCCTGGAACTCAGGGATCCCGACGGCTACCGGTTGCAGCTGGTGGCCAAGAGGTAGCATAGTCCCATGCGATTGCTTCTTTTTTCGACGATCACTGTTTCCATGACTGCCTTGCTATCGGCTCAGCCCAAGGGCGGGGCCGCGCCAGCGCCGGCCATGACGTTGACCATTTCGGGATTTCTCGACGGCGGCCAGATTCCCGTTAAGTTCAGTCAGGCCGCTCCGGGGGTGGCTGTCGGCGAGGGTACGTCGCCGGCAATGAGCTGGGCCAATGTGCCCGCGGGCACCGAGAGTTTCTTCCTGAACATGCACGACATGGATCTCGCCCGCAACAAGACGACAGAGGATCAGGCACACTGGGTCCTTTGGAACATTCCGGCTACGGCGACCGGCTTGCCCGAAGGCGTACCCAAGGGATCGCAATTGCCCGACGGAAGCTATCAGATCAGCGCCACAGGGCCCATGTACCGCGGTCCGGGAGCCGGGGCGAACGGTCCGTTCCATCACTACATGTTTGAGCTCTTCGCCCTGGACACCAAGCTGAACGTGAAGCCATCGGCCGACGCTTTCGAGACGCGCGCCAACGTGATAAAAGCGATGCAGGGTCACATTCTGGCGAAAGCGGTGTACGGGGGCCTGTTCCGGCGGCCGCAATAATCACTAGCGAATCCAGAATCGGGATCGGCCGGTTCTGTATCCACACTGCTTTACCCCCTGTCGCTGTTTTGCCCCCAAGCGCGGATTGATCGTGGCGAAGTATAATCACGCCGGAGGAACTGTCCCATGACGGATCGATGCTTCGCCGCGATCATCACGGTTTCTATCGTGCTATCGACCTCGCCGGCCGCGACCGCGCAGACCTTGTCACCCGCGAGCGCCGCCGGCGGCTGGGTTCAGCCCCGCACTCCGGATGGCCAGCCGGACCTCGGCGGGGTCTGGACCAACGGCACGCTTACGCCGTTCGAAAGGCCCGCTGCGCTGGGGTCGAAACAGTTTTTCACCGAAGAAGAAGCGGCCGCTTATGTAAGGCAGCGCATCGACGGGACCGATGCGCCTCCCCCATCAGCGTCTGCTCCCAAAGAGGTCAACGACCGTGCGTACGCCCGCATATGGCAGGATAAGGGGAACACGTTGGTCGCGACGCGGCGAACGTCGCAGGTGATCGATCCTCCGAACGGGAAGGTTCCCCCGATGACTCCCGAAGCCCAGGCCAAATTCGAAGCGTCGCACGCTTACTTTAAGCGGCATCCCGCGGACGGCCCGGAGGACCGCAGCATGTGGGAGCGCTGCATTTTATTCGGCGGCGAAGGGCCGCCCATGCTGAACGAGCCCATCAATAACAACTACCAGATTGTCCAAACTCCCGGATATGTGACGATCTTTGTGGAAATGAATCACCAGGCGCGGATCATTCCGCTGGACGGGCGGCCTCATTCTCCGCAGAACATGCGATTCTGGAGCGGCGACCCGCGCGGCCACTGGGAGGGGAACACGCTGGTGGTGGAGTCCACCAATTTCAGATCCAACGGGAAGAACCGGTTCGGCACCACCTATGACGGAATGACCGACGACAATCTTCGCGTCGTCGAGCGCTTCACGCGAACCGACCCGGCGACGATCATGTACCAGGCCACCATCGTCGATCCCACCGTATACACGAAGCCATGGACCGTGGAGCTCTCGATGCGAGAGCGCTCCACCGTGCTCTACGAATACGCTTGCCACGAGGGGAACTACGGCCTGTCGGGCATCCTTGCGGGAGCGCGTGCCGGGGAAAAAGCAGCGGCGGAGAAATCAAAGTAACGAGCACTTCCCTGCCCTGCTGTCGGTCCCGATGAAATGACTATCTTGTCTCTCTTCTCTATCTTCTCTGTCTTCCGCAAGGCCGCGCTGCCGGCCCTTCTGATCGCGCTGGCGCCTCCCTTCGCAACAGCGCAGCAGGATCACAGGAAATGGACGAATTACGGGGGCGGCGCTGATTCGTCCCACTACGTCACACTCAGCCAAATCAACAAATCCAATGTAAATCAACTCAAGATTGCGTGGATTTATCCCACCGGGGACGACAACACTTATCTGTTCAATCCCATCGTGGTTGACAACGTGATGTACGTGCTGGCGAAGAATAGCTCGCTGGTTGCTCTGGACGCCGCCACTGGAAAAGAGATTTGGATTCATGCTCGCCTTCCAGGCCTGAGCACCCGGGGCATTGCGTACTGGGAAAGCAAAGACCGTAAGGATCGCCGGCTGATCTTCGCGATCAACGGCTTCCTGGAGGAGATCGATGCCCGCTCCGGCAAATCAATCTTGCAGTTCGGAAACAATGGGCTGGTCAACCTGAGAGAAGGCCTGGGGCGCGATGCCAAGACCATGGCTCGCATTCAACCCAACACCCCGGGACGCATATTCGAGGACCTGATCATCCTGGGATCCGCCACCGGCGAAGGGTATCTTTCCCCTCCTGGCGATATCCGCGCCTTCCATGTGATTACCGGCCAAATGGCTTGGATCTTCCATACCATCCCGCATCCGGGTGAATTCGGTTACGAGACCTGGCCAAAAGATGCGTGGCGATACTCGGGCGGAACCAACAATTGGGGCGAAATGACGCTGGATGAATCGCGAGGCATTGCCTACATCCCCACCGGATCGCCAACCTACGATTATTATGGCGCCGATCGGCACGGCACGAATCTGTTCGCCAATTGCCTGTTGGCGCTGGACGCGCGCACCGGCAAAAGGTTGTGGCATTTCCAGATGGTCCATCACGATTTGTGGGATTACGATGCCACCACCGCCCCGCAACTGGTGACAGTGCATCATGACGGCAAGCTGGTGGACGCGGTGGCGGAATCTTCCAAACAAGGTTTCTTGTATGTATTCGATCGCGTGACCGGCAATCCGCTCTGGCCTATCGAAGAGCGTCCCGTGCCCAGGAGCGATATGCCTGGAGAGCAGGCGTGGCCCACGCAGCCATTTCCCGTCGCTCCGCCGCCTTTCGCCCGTCAAAAAATGACGGCCGACGATGTGAATCCCTACATCCTGACGGCCCAGGAACGCGCCAGTTGGAAAGACAGAATCGCCAGTCTGCGGAATGAAGGCCTGTTCACTCCGCCCTCTACTGTGGAGACGCTTTCGTTGCCAGGCGCCCGGGGAGGGTCCAATTGGGGGACTGCGGCGTCGAATCCGGCCAAGGGAATGGTCTACCTGACCACTCAAGATTGGCCCACGATTTATAAGCTGAGCCCCGATGATCCGTTTGCTCCGCGCGCCGGCACTGGTAGTCGAAGCGTGCCGCCGGGCCGGGGAACTTACGAGCAACGGTGCCAGTCCTGCCATGGTGCGAAAGGAGCAGGTTCGGCGGTGGGTCCGCCGAGGCTGGCCGGCATAAACACACGGCTGGATCTTGAGTCTTTCCGGGGAGTGGTTCTTTCCGGAAAAGCCGAGATGCCCGCGTTCCAGGATCTGGACGACGTGGCGTTGCAGGATTTGTTCACGTACCTGTCTATTTCTGTTGCGAATAGTGCGGAAAGCAAGAACGTGAAAAACGTATTGCCGCCGGGGCCGGTGGTGGCGTCCGGCGGAGCGCCGGGTGGACTCGGCATCACGGTCAGCGGACCCCGCTACAGTCAACTCGGCGGTCCTCCCTATCCCGAGGGCATCGACGCACCCACCAGACGCTATTACACAGATTGGGGGCTCTATCCCAACCAACCGTATGTGATCGGACCGCCCTGGTCCTCGCTGGTTGCTTACGACCTGAACAGTGGAACCATCAAGTGGAAGGCGCCGCTAGGCCAGGATGCGAAAGCCGCCGAGGAGGGCGCGGCCAATACAGGCGTCTTCATGGCGGAACACCACGGAATCATCGTCACGTCGACTGGATTGCTTTTCGTCGCCACCACCGATGGCAAAGTTCGCGCGCACGACACCGATACCGGCAAGGTGCTGTGGACCGGGGATCTGCCAACGGGTTCTGAAGGTATGCCGGCCATGTACGAGGTGAACGGGCGGCAATTCCTGGTGGTACCGGCCTCTTCAGGCATCAACTCCGGGGGTGGGCACGGTGGCCCAAATAACGCCCCGCCAGCCACGGGTCAAACCAAAGGTTATGTGGCGTTCGCGCTGCCGGACAAAGCTTCGAAATGACGCTCTGCATTCAAGCTTTTACTGAATTCAAAGGCTCATGTGACTCGTCCACTTGGCCCGGTCTAACGGCCGTTGATCAAGGGTCTCTCCTGCTGAGCCAGTGGGAGAGTTGTGTACCAGACGCGCTAGGTTTTAAGCTCCTTCGGCTTGAAGAGGTCTACGGCGCCATAACGTATTACCTCGCGAACCAGGCTGAAATCGACGCCTACCTAATTCGCCAGAACGAGAAGTGGGCGGAAGGAAGGCGCAATGCCGAACCGCTGCCGGCCGATCTTCGCGAGAGACTCAGTCCGCGACGCGATAGCCGGCGATAGTAATTGCAGCTTGGATTCAGCCCTCTCGCCTCGGACACGGTATGCAATCTCTGAATACCACGAATAGGGTAGGCTTCTTCCAACTAAAGTGGTTACTCGAAAACCCTTCCATCTCGTGATTCCGCCGACTCGTTAATCGGGCATAAATTAAGGAGCGTAGTTTTCCTGAAGGAGGAACCACTATGAGAAGAATTAGCTTGCTGCTGGTTGCCGTTGTAATTCTGGCAGGTATTATCGCGTTTACGGCGCCGGCGTCTCTACACGCCGATGACTCGGCCGCCCCAATTTTCGTCACAAAAATCCCTCCCGGATACCGAGACTGGAGATTGATCTCCGTGTCCCACGAAGCAGGCAACCTGAACAGTATTGGCGCCATTTTGGGCAACGATGTGGCGATCAAGGCTTACCGCGAGGGGACGCTTCCATACCCGGACGGCACGATCATTGCCGCTCTGCACTATGGTCACGTCGCGTCGGCGGAAAACAACAAGGTCTTTGGCCAAGCTCAGTCTTTCGTCGCTGGCCCCGCCACGAACGTCCAGTTTATGGTCAAAGACTCCACGAAGTACGCCGCGACGGGCGGCTGGGGGTTCGCTACCTTCATAGACGGCAAACCGGCCGCCGCGGCGTCAATGAAATCCTGCTTCCCCTGCCACAATCAGGCCAAGGCCAGCGACCTCGTCTTCACGCATTACGCACCGTAGATTGGAGGAAGTTTGCCGCAAGCGAGGCTCATGCCTGATGTCCGCCAATATCGGTGGCTTCCCGACGGGTGATTCCCGAGGGCGGACACTCGCGTTCTATGCGATCCCCGCAGCAGTCAATAGGTTCAGCAACTTGTCCAAGCCCCTGCGCGCGCTGCTCTACGGCGTGGCGCCGCTCGATCCTTCCGTAATGGCTGGAGTCAGCGTGTTGCTTCTTGTGGTGGCGCTCATCGCCAACTACGTTCCGGCGCGCGACGCGCATCGATCCGATGGAGGCGCTGCACCACGAGTGGGCGGACAACACCTCGGGCACACTCCGGTCAAGCGGCCTGTTGTAAACCATTGAACAAAGCCTTCGGCAGGTGAAGCCCGGAAGTTGGGGACGTTTCAAGGGGGGATGGTTCCGCCGGGCACTGATTTGTGATGTGGTCACAACGAAAGGAGTTTTGTTGTGACACTACTTCGACAGCGGATGCTGGAGGACCTCCAGCAACCTCAGGCCAGCAGACCAAACGAACTGCAACGCCATTTTCCGTGGCTCAAAGAGTCATAATAGATTCAAATGGCGACCGAGGAACCCCCAGCGAACGCTGACAACCACGAACCTTTCGCTACCCGCACCATCAGCACAACGGAGCCGAACGCGGGCTTTATCATCGGCCACTACCACTTGCTCCAGCGGATCGGCGAAGGCGGCATGGGCGAAGTCTGGCTGGCCGAGCAGAAGGAGCCGGTGCGGCGCCGCGTCGCCATCAAATTGATCAAAGCGGGCATGGACACGCGTGAGGTAGTGGCGCGTTTCGAATCCGAGCGCCAGGCCTTGGCCCTGATGGACCATCCTGCCATCGCCAAAGTGCTCGATGCCGGCTCGACGCCGCAAGGCGCGCCTTACTTCGTGATGGAATACGTGGCCGGCGTGCCCATCACAATTTATTGCGACAATCACCGGCTCAATACTCGCGAACGGCTGGAACTTTTCATGCGCGTTTGCGAAGGAGTCCAGCACGCGCATCAGAAAGCCATCATCCATCGCGATTTGAAACCGTCGAATATTCTGGTCACCGAAGTGGATGGTCAACCGGCGCCGAAGATCATCGATTTCGGCGTGGCCAAAGCGCTCACGCAAAAGCTGACGGCGGGCACGATGTTCACGCGCGTGGGAGCGCTAATCGGAACTCCGGAATACATGAGCCCGGAGCAGGCGCTTTCCTCGGGCGAGGATATTGACACTCGAACCGATGTTTACTCGCTGGGCATAATTTTGTATGAATTGCTGGCGGGTGTCCATCCCATCGATCTGCGCAAGGTTGCCTTCGAAGAGTTCCTGCGCAGGTTGCGCGAAGACGATCCGCCGAAGCTGAGCACGAAGTTCCGCGCGCAGGACCCTGCCACATCGACGGAACTTGCTCGCAAGCGCCACACCGAGCCGCCGGCGCTGGTCAAACAAATGCGCGGCGAGCTGGATTCGATCGCGCTCAAGGCTCTGGAAAAAGACCGCGCGCGCCGCTACGGTTCGCCCTCCGATTTCGCCGCGGACATTGCTCGATACCTGAACAACGAGCCGGTGCTCGCGGTTCCGCCATCCGTGGCTTACCGCGCGCGCAAGTTCGCACGCCGTTACCGCGTGGCGCTCGTCACTGCTTGCGCCTTCGCGCTGGTGCTGATCGCCGCCGCCGTGATCAGCATCCGCCAGAGCATCCGCGCGAACAAAGAAGCCGCCGTGGCCCAGGCGGTGAACGATTTCCTGCAGAACGATATGCTGGCGCAAGCCAGCGCCGCCAATCAATCCGGGCCGAGCGCCAAACCCGATCCCGACCTGAAGGTGCGGACAGTCTTAGACCGGGCCGCGCAGCGCATTACGGGAAAGTTCGACCAGCAACCGGAAGTGGAGGCGGCCATTCGGGACACCATCGGGCAGACCTACATCGACCTTGGCCTATACCCGGAGGCCCGCAAGCAACTGGAGCGCGCGCTGGAACTAGACCTCCGGGTGTTGGGGGAAAAAGACCCGAAAACCCTCAGGGCCATGACCCACGTCGGACGGATTGCCGCGCTACAGGGACATTTGGCTGAAGCGGAAAAGCTTCTCAGCCGTGCCCTGGAGGTCCAGCGGATGGTCTTAGGCGCCGAGCACCCTGTCACGCTGGATACCATGCGGCGGTTGGCCGGGGATTACGCAAGCCAGGGCAAATATGCGCAGGCTGAGGCGCTGTTAACTCAGGTTATCGAGATCGATCGCCGCGTGTTGGGTCCCGAGCATCCCGTAACGCGAAGTCTGACGACCAACCTCGCAAGCGTTTACGCCGACCAGCGCAAATTCGCGCAGGCTGAGGCGCTCCTAACTCAGGCCCTTGAGATCCAGCGCCGCGTACTCGGTCCCGAGCACCCAGCCACGCTGGATACTATGACCAGTCTATCCGACGTCTACGCCGGGCAAGGCCAGCCGGCGCAGGCCGCAGCGCTCGACAGCCAGATCCTGGAAATTCGGCGCCGAGTCCTGGGTCCCGAGCACCCCGAAACGCTGCTGAGTATGAGCAATCTGGCAGCGGATTACCACGAGCAGGGCAGGTTCTCGCAGGCCGAGGCGCTCGGCAGCCAGGCCATGGAGATCCGGCGCCGCGTGTTGGGTCCCGAGCATCCCGATACGCTGATGACCATGAGCAACCTGGGCGCGGCCTACTACTACGAAGGCAAGTACCCGCAGGCCGAAGCCCTACTCAAGCAAGCCCGGGAGATCCAGCGCCGCGTGTTGGGTCCCGACCATCCCGATACGCGAAGATCCGAGTTCTTTCTGGCCCTCGACTACCAAGCGCAGGGCAAGTATCCGGCAGTGGATGCGCTGGTCCGAACGGCCCTCGCAAGCAGTCCGAAAAATCCGCTTTCTCTAGGTTACCTGGCCTGGATTCTAGTGGCCGCCGCAGATCCGGGCCAGCGCCGCCCGGCGGAAGCATTGCCGCTCGCGCGCCGTGCCGTTAAGGCAGAGCCGGATAACGGCGACCTCTGCAACGCGCTGGGCCTCGTCGAGTACCGCAACAATCACTGGGATGAGGCGATTTCCAGCCTCAACCGCTCTGTGGATCTGGACAAAGGCGCGCAGCCTACGGACTTTTTCTTCCTGGCCATGGCCCATTGGCGCCGTGGCGACAAGAGCGAGGCGGAACAATTTTTCCAGCGCGGCGTTGGAGAGGCGAGCAAGAAGGAGATGACCGATCCGCAGTCAAGGATGTTCTGGTCCGAGGCCGCCGGGGTGCTGGGTAAATCGGGCCCGCCGAAGGCCGGGTTGCCGGCAAAACCGAACACACGGTAAGCACGTCTCGGCGCATGTGGAACGAACGCCTGGGATTCCGAGGGGATCGCGCTTTCCGGGCGTGATTGGTGCAATATCTCGCCGCGAGTCTGCTGGGTGCTAGGGATACCTCAATCAGGAAAGTTGGGCGCATCGAAACGACCCCACTTGGTCGCGTAGTCGGCTACGGGTTGAAGTGCCCGTTGTTCGCCATTATCGGAAGCTATTCGGGCCTCAGTCCTTGGCCTCCATGAGTCGCTCTCGTTGCCTGGCGCGCCATTAATAGCTCGCGGACGCGGTTGATGCGGTCGGCCGACGTGCGACAGCCCGCGTAGCTTTCTTTGGGGAACGGAATCGGCTCGACGTAGTCGGCTCCCGGGCGACGCCACCTGACGTCTATGATCGCCTCAGCCGCCGCCCCTTCCCGCTCGGAGACGATGGGTCTCTATGGTGGTCTGGCAGAGTGCGGATTTGACACTGACTCCCATAAACTTGATTGCCGTTTAACGAATTCACAACGCGGCCCATGACACGGCCGTAGGCCGATGCGGAGGGAGCGGAGACAGCCAGAGCAAGGAGGACTGCGATCCAAAGAGAAATCATGGGAGCGGTGGATGCGACGGCGCGCAGCTTCCGGCGGCATCGCAGATTACGTCGAAAGAAAAGCGTCGCCTCAGGCCGCCGATGCTCCCCACCCTTAGTAGCCCCGAAACAACAGTTCTTCAAGAGCCATCCGCTGCACCTGCCACAAGTCGCGCTCCTTCCCATTGACATTGAGCTTGCACTGGCCCTCGTCATTGAAGATCAGGGTCACTTCAAACATCGTTTTGTCTTGAGCGACGATGGTTGGCGAATCGTCGCTTACTGAAGATTGGTGCTATTCTCGGCGAGATGCGTTATTTCCTAGTGCTTTGCACGCTTGGCGTCTCTCTGTTGGCGCAGACACCGACCACCAGGCCCACCTTGCAGATACCGGCGGCTGCGCAGGCTGGCCCGAGCTTCAATGCCGAAGCGGCGACGCAAGCCTACCTCGCTTCCCTGGGCGCCGAGCGCACGGCGAAATCGGACAGTTACTTTGAGGGCGGTTACTGGCTGATCCTCTGGGATTTCCTCTACGGCGGCGCGGTGCTACTGCTCCTATTGGAAACGGGTTGGTCCGCGCGATTTCGCGATATGGCCGAACGTGTGACGCGGCGGAGGCCTCTGGTGAACTGGATCTACTGGGCGCAGTTTTCGGTCGCGACTTTCGTGCTCGGGCTGCCGCTGGCGGTGTATGAGGGATACATCCGCGAGAAGCAGTATGGACTGATGAATCAGACCTCCATGGCTTGGTTCGTTGATCAACTGAAGAATCTCGGGCTCTCCATTTTTCTCGGTGGAGTGGTTGTGATGGCCATCATAGGGATTGTGCGGCGGTTGCCAAGGACGTGGCATGTATGGGGCGCTCTGACGACAGTATTGTTCATTATGGTGGGCGGCCTCATCTTCCCGGTTTTCGTGGCGCCGATGTTCAACAAATACACTGTGCTTACCGATGCGCGGGTACGCGATCCGATTCTCAAATTAGCGCGGGAGAACGGAATTCCGGCGACGAAGGTGTATGAGGTCGATGCATCGCGGCAGAGCAACCGCATCAGCGCTAACGTGAGCGGGTTCCTCGGCACGGAGCGCATCACGCTCAATGACAACCTGCTCAACCGATGTTCACCGCAGTGCGTGCAGGCGGTGATGGGGCACGAGATGGGGCACTATGTAATGAATCACATATACAAGAGCATTGCGTTCCAGGTCATCCTGATTACGCTGATCTTTGTTGGTCTACGGTACGGACTGGACGGCGCGCTGCGGCGTTGGAGCGGGCGCTGGGAGATCCGGGGGCTGACCGATTCGGCGGTTGTGCCGCTCGCTCTGCTGATTACTTCGATATTCAGTTTTGTGCTGACTCCGGTGAACAATACACTGACGCGCACTCAGGAATACGAAGCGGATATTTTTGGCTTGAATACCTCGCGCCAGCCGGATGGTTTTGCGCAGGCCGCGCTGTTGCTGAGCGAATACCGGAAGCTTTCGCCGGGCCCAGTGGAAGAGTTTATTTTCTTCGATCACCCGAGCGGACGGACACGCATTTTTTCGTCGATGCGCTGGAAGGCGGAAAATCTGTGTGCCGGAGACGACAAGACAGACTGCGGGCACCAATAGCGTCTCGCGATTAAACGAAGTGCTTGTTTATCCTTTTAACCGTTAACCGCCATTTGGGACCCCGGCCCGCGCCGTACCGTTCTACGAGCACAAGGAAAAGCAACGCTGCTAGAACAAAAAATGATGCGTTGCCTGTTCGACCGATGGGAGCGCGTTTGGCATGAGGGCCAATACGACCTAGTCGGCCAATGCGTCCAGCCGAACTACATCCGGCACGATGAACCGGTGCAGGAACGGCCGGACATACGTGCAGGTGTGTGTGACCTTTCTTCCATGGTGACCGCGTGTGGTCCACTTGGATACAAGTGGACCGATCCGAAAACCGGCGAGGCCCGCTGCCCAGTCTGGAATGCAGTCCTACCGTATCGAGGGCGGCTCAAGCTCGCGGAGACTTGGCGTGAGCTCCAATCACAAGGCTCGGCGTGAACAAACTTAGTAGCGCGCAGGAGCCTGGACGAGCATCGTTCCAGTCCATGTGTGAAGCAGCCGCGAGGCTCGAATGGGTCGTACACGTCAAGCCGCCCTGCGGGGGACCTCGGCGCGTGCTCAAGTATCTGGCTCGCTATACTCACCGCGTCGCCATCTCCAACCATCGGCTTCGCGCTTTGCAGAACGGCCGCGTCAGCTTCGACTGGAAAGACTACGCGGACCATTCCCGCACTAAGATCATGACCCTCGATGCGGTCGAGTTCATCCGCCGCTTCCTGCTCCACGTGCTGCCTTCGGGATTCGTACGTATCCGCCAGTTCGGCTTCCTCGCCAATCGCGTTCGCAAACAAAAACTGCTCCAGTGCCGCGCTCTGCTCGCCGTCTCAGCCGCGCCCTTTCCCATCGATTCTGAACCCAGCACCACCAGC